>Ga0257126_1000612_pt1 | contig 28347 bp, 32 predicted proteins | sample SI060_120mmetaG_FD_190151 | JGI IMG/M metagenome (GOLD analysis project Ga0257126, IMG submission 190151) | Marine microbial communities from Saanich Inlet, British Columbia, Canada - SI060_120m | ecosystem: Environmental > Aquatic > Marine > Inlet | place: Canada: British Columbia | collected... | reverse complement strand
CATATATTCAGTTAAGTATCTACCTCAAATACTTTACTTTGGTTCTCTTGGATTGCTTGGGTATGACATTTATTGTGGTGTAATTAATGATACAGAATTTATTCCTGACTTACTTATGCTACCTTTAATTATTTTCTTTTTCTATATGACACATTTAGCTGCAAAAAATCTAAATACAAAAAAGGAATTTGGAGGCAAGAATAAATCATAGTTTATGAAAAAGTTTTTTATCAATAATGGTGGTTCGTTTTCTATGCTTTTAGGGTTTGGTACTTTAGTTTTTGATGATTTTTTTGGAGAGTACTTACAGCCATTTGAAAACTCACTTCTTAATATAATTACATATATTATAATAGTTTTACTTCCTGTTTCATTAAGTATTTATTACAGAAATAAAAAATGAGAAGAGTACATTCTGTATTGGTAAATAGATAACTAATTATCAATATTTTATGATTCTTAAAAAATAATCAAAAGAAAAAATTAAAAAACATTCATAACTGAATTTTTTAATGTATATTAAGTTTACATCAAAAAATAAAATTATGAAAATCAATAATGGATTAATAGAAAATAAATTATTTAGTTTAAAAGCCATTAGAGTTTCGTCGTTATTTTTTGGAATATTTGCGGTTACATTAATGATTATTTCTAATTTAAAAGTATTTGAAAAATTAACTCCAGAAAGACCTCCTTCTCCTTTTCTTAAAAAAATATATCCTAAATCTTATAATAAAGAAATATTAAAACAAGTGTGGATTTACAGTATATTTATTACTTTAATAATGTTTTTCTTAGCATTGTTTTACCCAAGTCTTCCAGACGGTATATTTGTTGGAGTTTCTCCAGCATTTGGAGAATTTGCTTATAGGAAATTTTTAAAAAAAGAGCAAACAAAATATTTGAAAGAAACAACAAAACATAGTTTTGGTAGAATTTTATGGACTGGAATAAAAGGTGTTTCTATGTATTTTTTTATTGCCTTTTTCTTTTTATTATCTATAATTATTTTTGACATACAACTTCCATAATAATATAATTATTGAGACTAAAAAAGGTGTAAATAAAATTTGGTACATTCATAATATATTAAAATCACGAAAAACTTTACAACAATGGAAAAAGTATTAGTAACTGGTGCAACTGGGTTTATAGGACTTCATTGCATTGATCAACTTTTAAATCAAGGCTATGCCGTTAACGGATCTCTAAGATCTCCAAAAAGAAAAGATGAAATTTTTAATGCACTTAAAAATAAAAACACTCCCACTGAAAACCTAAATCTCTTCATTTTTAACTTGACAGAAGATGATGGATGGGATGAAGGTATGAAAGATTGTGATTATCTTCTTCATATTGCTTCTCCACTTTCTGTAAAAGCATATGATGACGATTATTTTGTGAAACCTGCAGTTGCTGGAGTTAAAAGAGCATTTAAGTTTGCAATGAAACATAATGTCAAGAAAGTAGTGTTAACTTCATCTGTTGCAGCTATTATAGAAACTGATGAAGATAAAGAGTATTTTGATGAAACTGATTGGTCAGATCTTGAATCTAGAAAAATCAATTCTTATGCTAAAAGTAAAACTTTGGCTGAAAAAGCTGCATGGGATTTTGTTAAAGAACATGAAAATCCTTTTGAACTAGCAGTTGTTAATCCTGCACTTGTTACTGGTCCCTCTTTAACAAAAGATTTAGGAGAATCTAACAAATCAATAGAAATGGTAGTAACTGGTAAAATGCCCGTAGCTATTCCTATGCAATTTGGATTTGTTGATGTAAGAGATGTTGCAGCAGCACATATTCTTGCAATGCAAAGCCCATCCAGCAATGGAGAGAGATTTGCATTATCTGAAAAAGATTTGTCGTATAAAGAAATTGCAAAAATATTAAGAGATAAAGGATTTAAAAAAGCACCAAAAATAAGTGTGTCACTTTGGGTGGCCAAATTTTTAGCTAATTTTAATAAAGATCTTAAAATTACTGTTCCTTATATGGGAAAAATAAGAAGTTTGAGCAAATCCACTAAAGCTAAAGATATACTTGGATGGAATCCAAGACCAGCAGAAGAATCTATTTTAGATGTTGCAAATCAAATTAAAGAGATGGGCTTAATTAAATAATTATGTATGAAGGTTTCGATAATGGCCCTACTGACTTTGAAAAAAATATATCAAAGAAGCAAGCCAAATGGCTTCTTATAATTTTAGTTGCAGTTCTTTTATTAATTATAATATTTGGATAGTACAATAACACTATTTATTACTTAATTAGTCTCTATTTAATTATTTAAACACTTATCTGTTAATCGGACTTCATCTGAGTTTTGATTATATTTGAAATATGAATAAAGAAAATACTATAGCTGAGCTATTAGAAAGGTTAAACGCAGAGATTCAAAATCCTAAAGATTCTGTACACAAAATAGTTTTACAAACTACGATCGATAATATAAATAAACTATTGATTTGAAAAAGATATCTCTAATTATAATCATACTATTAATTCCTGTTATTTCTATTGGGCAAGAATTTGAAAAAGAAAAAATAAAATCTGTTGTCAAAACATTTTTTGAGGGTTTTCATAAAAAAGATTCATTATTACTATCATCTGTTCTAGAAAAATCTTTCCATCTAAACTCTACTTCATTTAAAGAAAATGAAGGAATTTTGAGGAATATTAATGGTAGTAATTTTATATCTGCAGTTATTTCAAGACCTGATAGTCCTTCTTGGAAAGAAAAACTTTTTTCTTATGATATTAAAATTGACGGTCCACTTGCAAATGTTTGGGTTGAATACGAATTTTTTATTGATAATAAACTAAATCACTGTGGAGTAAATTCAATTCATCTTTTAAAAAAGAAGTCAGGATGGAAAATTTTTAATATTACGGATTCAAGAAAGAATAATTGTAATAATTAAAAAGTTGAATATACTGCTCTTCTAAACTCCTTTTGAAGGTCAAAAGAAAATTCTCTTGCTCGAGTCATAAATAATCCAAAAAGTTGTTTTTCATCATCAATCCAAAAGTGAGTATTATGATATCCAGACCATCCATAAATTCCCTTAGATGAATTTGTTCCATCCAATTCTGGATCATCTAAAACAAATAATGAAAACCCGTAATAAAAAGGATCACCAATTGAAGCAAATTCATTTGGTCTTCCAATTGAATATTTAGATGTCATCATATCTATACTTGCACTTGATATTATTTTATTACCATTGTATGTTCCTTTATTTAATAACATTTTACAAAAATTAGCATAATCGCTCATCGTTGAAACTAATCCCTCTCCACCAAAATAAGCTCTATTATCAATATCATAGCTCATTTCATCTAAAAGATTTGTAAAGCCAACTAGTGAATTACTGTTTATAAACAAAGGCTGAAACCTTTCTCTTTCCTCTTCAGTCAAATAAAACTTTGTTTCATTCATGTTAAGAGGATCAAAAATCGTTTCTTTCAAGTATTCATAGAAAGTTTTTTCAGAAACAACCTCTATAACTCTTCCTAAAATAGCCATATTTAAACCATATAGATAATCTGATCCAGGTTCAAATTCAACAGGATGTTTTGCAACATCGTTAACAAAATCAACAAGATTATTATATTTAACAGTAGATGTAAACCATTGAGGATTTCCATAGTAACCATATCCAGATCTGTGAGTCATTAAATCAATTAATTTTAACTTATTTTCACATTCATAAATTTCTCCATTAGGATTTTTACAATTTAAAGAATTAAATGCAGGAATATATTTAGAAACATCATCATCTAAATCAATTAATCCTTTTTCTAACAAAGTCATAACTGCTGTAATAGTTATTGGTTTTGACATAGACCATATTGGGAATATAGTATTGTTATTAATTTCTTTATCACCTTCTTTTTCAGAATTAAAAATATTATTATATACAATTTTATCATCTTTAAACACCATAGCTATATTTGATCCTGTTTGTTCTGTATTAACAAGATTTTTTTGAAATTCAAGAATATTATTTTTTTCATTATTAGAATTACAACTAGTAATTAAAAATATAAGTAGAGCTATGTATTTTTTCATAATTATGTTTTATTAATTCATTAATCTAGTGAATATTTACAAATCTTTAATCATAAATTATAAAATAGTCAACATTATTTAAAAATTTAATCAAAATACACACATTCTATATTGGATGTTTTTATATATTGGTTAAATGAAAAAATTTATAATATTATTATTGTTTTCCTTTCTTTTTCAGAGTTGTTTTAGCTACCGCACATTAGACTACAACAACATTGCAATCGAAAAAAAACAAAAATTTGAAATTGAAAAACTTGATAGCTCAAAGCTAACTGGAAGATTAGTATCTAAAAACGCTGAATCAATTACTTTAGAAAATAACAGAGGACTTCAAACTGTTGAAAAAAATGATATACAGCAAATTAAAGTAAGGAAATTTTCAATTTTAAAATTAGCAGGAGGAGTTGTTGGAACTTATTTAATTGCTGTTATTGCAATCCTTGCTCTTATAGCTGGACTACCTTAGAATAAATCTATTAGAATTATGAAAAATTTAAAATATTTAATATGAAAAAAATAGCTTTGTTGTTAGTAATCGCATTTACATTCGGATGTGGTGGATCTGTAAATGATTGCGGTGAAATTGATGCTAAATATATTAAGGATGGTGAATATTTTTTAGTAATAAACCTAAGCAACCAGAGACCAAATGGTGATAATAACGATGACCCAGGAGGAGAAATACTTGCTGATGCTAAAGTTTCTAAATCAGTTTATGATTTAAAAAATATTGGAGACGAATTTTGTTTTGAAAACTAAAACAGTAAATTATATATTTTAAATTTGACAAATGAAAGATTATATAAAAAAACATATTAATAAGATTGTTTTTATTTTATTTATGAGCCTTTTTTTATTTATAATTTTGATGAATTTAAATCAATAGTATAAGTAATTACCTAATTAATGAAAACTGGAAAACTTTACAGTATTTTTTTTAATAAATGTCCTAGATGTAATAAAGGAAAATTTTGGAAAAGTAATAATCCTTATTATAATTTGTTTCTCAACGGCGGTGAAAATCACAGGAATTGTATGAACTGTGATTTAAAATTTGAGATAGAACCAGGTTTTTTTTATGGTGCTATGTACATAAGTTATGGTTTAGGAATAGGAATAGGATCACTAATATTAATTATTTCATTAGCAGTTTTTCAAATGAAAAATATTCTTTTATTATCATTAATAATTGGAATAAGCATTTTAATTCTAGCCCCAGTTAATTACTTTCTTTCAAGATTAATATGGCTTAATACCTTTATTGATAATAAGTCTTAACTATAACTTTTAATCCAATTATCAATTTTTTCCTCTAATAATTTTAACGGTATACAACCAGACTCAAGAATTTTTTCATGAAATTTCTTTATTTCAAATTGATCACCAAGTTTAGTTTCGGCTCTAGTTCTTAATTCTCTTATTTTAAGCTGCCCTATTTTATAAGACAAGGCTTGTCCTGGGTTTGCCATATATCTTTCAATTTCAGATGTTATACCAGCTTCAGACTCAGCCTCATTATCTAACGAATATTGTATTGCTTTTTCTCTTGACCAACCTTTTGTATGAATTCCAGTATCCACAACTAATCTAATTGCTCTGTGCATTTCAGCGCTTAACATACCAAAATATTGATATGGATCCTTATAAAGACCTAGCTCCTCTCCTAAAGATTCAGAATAAAGAGCCCACCCCTCACCGTATGCACTATACCAAAGACTTTTTCTAAAAGACGGTAAGGAGGTGTTTTCTTGCTGTAATGATATTTGGAAGTGGTGACCGGGTATTGCTTCGTGTAAAAAAAGATCTTCATCTGAAAAATAATTGTATTCTTTGATATTAGGAATTGGTACATAGAAAATTCCAGGTCTTGTACCATCTAAAGAACCAGGGTTATATTCTGCACTTGCTGAAGCTTCTCTAAAAGATTCTGTTCTTCTTACTTCAAAAGGGGTTTTTGGTTGTAATCCAAACAAAGAATTAACCTGAGGAGTCATTTCTTTATGAATTCTATTAAAGTTATCAATTACCTGACTTGGTTTGTCAAATGGAATTAATTCGTCTAAACCTCTTACGTGATTAAAGAATGACTTTAAATCTCCCTTAAATCCAACTTTATTTTTCACAATTTCCATTTCAGAAGAAATTTTAGCAACTTCACTTAATCCAAGTTTATGAATTTCATCTGCTGTCATTTCAGTAGTTGTATATAGCTTAATAGAGTAGTTATAATAATCCGATCCATCCTCAAACACATCAATCCCACTAGAGTCTCTTCCCTTAGACAGATACTCGTTTTTCATAAAATCATATAGTTTCTGATATGCAGGTATAATTTTATTTAAAATCATGTCTTTATATTTATTAGACAAGATTAATTTTTCTTCTTCACTAAAAGTTAAAGGAAATTGTCTAATTGGACTATTAAATAAATTTTCATCAAGATTAGTATTTGTAATTGTTTTTAACTGAGGAATAACTTTTTTAGTTAATGACTTTGGAAGAACATATCCATTTAACATACCTTCTCTCATTCTATCTTCTGCTGAATTTAACCAAATCAAATAGTCATCTAATCTACTTAACCAATCATTATAGTCCTTGATAGTTTTAAAAGGTTGAGCACTTAATCCTGCTGCATATTGACCTATGTTAAGTTGTAGGGTCCACATTTGATTTATTGGTGTATACTGCTCATTAAAAGTTAACCTTTCAAGATTTGTATTACACTCCCACAACAACACATTTTTACTTAAAACATCATCTTCATTTAAATTACTGTTATCAAATTCATTTAACTTATTTATATAGTTTGAATAAAATATTTTTTCTTTATTTCTAAATTCATCTGTTAAATCGTTAGGTAAAAAATCATTGTACCTTTTGTCTCCTTGACTAGTAGCATTTAAAGGATATAACTCAAGACTTTCTTGATAATAGTTTTCAAAAATTTGATCAATTTCTAAAGACTTTTTATAATTAGTTTGGCAACTAATTAAAACAATAGCAGCACTTATAAAAACAATTAATTTTTTCATATTTAAAAAAGTTTAACTAATGTTAATTTATGAATTTTAATTTGAAGGTAAATTAAAAAAACATTTCTATATTTAAAAAATGAAGGCAATAAAATACTATTATAGACACTTCGGGTTCTTTCCATATGTTTTCGTTTGGTTTTTAAAAAACTGGATTAATATTCCTAGTTTTATTTCTTTTCCTCTAGGATTAATAGCTATTTCATGGATAATTTTCGTTATATATACTGTAGGATTTAGAGATCAAGGATAATTATCTTGAATAGAGATTCTAAATGCAGAATAATCTAAGTTAATTATGAAAAATTTTTTTAAATTAAATTTTTTTAAATTAAATTTTTTTAAAAATAGGGTTGTTCACATTAGTTTTTGAACAGGACCATTATTGTTAATGATACTTTTAGATACGTTATGAAATGTTGACGTTCCCAATCCAGTTGGTTTTGGTATTATATCATTTATATCTTTTTGGCCCGCAATTATTTTAATTATTATTGGCGCCTATAAACAATATTTAAAAAAATAATTTACTATTTAATAAGTCCTTGCATTTTTTGACCAATTTCCATACCCCATTCCATAGATACTTTCATGGATTCTTGTGCAATTATAGGAGCCTTTTCAGAGATCTTTTTTCCAATCGGAGAACCAAACATTAAAATAGCTTCTTTTAAATCAGTTTCACTAAAGTGATTTTTATAAACAGGAACCATTTTTTCAATTAAACTTGCAACCATTTCAGTTTTAAGCTCTTGAAATTTTTCGTCATCTACAGAAACACCAAACATATCAGCCATCTGATTAAATGTAGAATCGAACGTCTGTATATTTCCTTGAGCACTTAAAAAATCAGTCAAAAGATTTTTATAATTGTCGTCTTGAGAAAATCCTAAATTAACAGAAAGTAAAAAAATTAAGGTATAAAGTGTTTTTTTCATTTTTATTGTTTTTTACTAATATAAATCTTTTAAATAAGAATATTTTGTGGACATTAAACTTCTCTATCAATTAAATCTGTTACAACATAATACCTAGGGTCATCAATAGATTGTTCAATACTGTTGGCAATGGATGGATTTGCTTTTAAAAGTAACACCTTACATTCAGGACTTAAATGGGTAAGTTTTACTTTTTTCTTTACACTAGTGTATTTTTGAATTATGTTTTCAATTGATTCTATTCCTGAATGATCACTAACTCTTGATTCTATGAAATCTATTTCAATATTTTTAGGATCATTTTGAATATCAAATTTAGAATTGAAATTTTGAATTGAACCAAAGAACAAAGGGCCCCATATTTCGTATACTTTAGTTCCATCATCCTTAACACGTTTCCTAGCTCTAATCATTGTGGCATTTTCCCATGCAAACACTAAAGCTGAAATTATAACTCCAACAATCACAGCAATTGCTAAATCTTGCCAAACTGTAATAGCTGAAACCGTGATAAGAACAAATGCGTCAGATTTAGGTATTTTATGTAATATTCTAAAACTACTCCAGGCAAAAGTCCCTATAACTACCATAAACATTACGCCAACTAATGCTGCAATAGGAATTTGTTCTATAATGTTTGATCCAAAAAGAATAAAGCATAATAAAGATACTGAAGCTACAATTCCTGATAAGCGTCCTCTTCCACCAGAATTTACATTAATTATTGATTGACCAATCATAGCACATCCGCCCATTCCACCAAATAAACCATTTAAAAAATTTGCTCCACCTTGTGCTAAACATTCTCTATTTCCACTTCCACGGGTTTGAGTAATTTCATCAACTAGATTAAGAGTCATTAATGATTCGATTAATCCTACTGCTGCAAGTAATACAGCTGTAGAAAGTATTAAATCCCAGTGTCCCTCTATTGTATAAATCAAATCAAAAATTTGGCCTTGAAACACAGGTAAACTTCCCTTTAAACCTTCTCCTCCTCCATCAGAAATAAATGATCCAACTGTAGAAACATCTATATTTCCTAAGATTGTAATTAATGCTACACTTACAATAGCAATTAAAGCAGCAGGAACTTTTGTTGTTATTTTTGGCAGAAAGTACATAATAAACATAGTTACAGCTATTAATGCAAGCATAGTATACAGTTCTAATCCACTTATCCATTGGGGGCCATTAATTGTATTTTCTTGAAACAAACTTAATTGAGATAAGAATATTACAATTGCCAGTCCATTTACAAACCCCATCATTACAGAATGAGGAATTAATCTTACAAATTTTCCTAATTTAAAAACACCAGCTAAAGACTGAATTAATCCAACAATTAATAAAGTAATAAATAACCAGTGTAAACCTAAATTATCAACAGGATTTGATAAGGAGTCCCCTACTTCGTTTCCTTTTTGTATCATATGAATCATCACAACTGCCATCGCACCGGTTGCTCCAGAAATCATTCCAGGTCTTCCGCCAAATATTGCAGTTATTATACCCATTATAAAAGCTCCGTAAAGACCAACTAAGGGATCAATTCCAGCAATAAAAGCAAAAGCTACAGCTTCTGGAACTAAAGCAAGGGCTACAGTGATGCCTGAAAGTATATCGTTTTTTGGATTTTGACTGAAATTTTTTAGTATTTTTTTCAATGGAAAATATTTAAAATTTTAAAGGCGCAAAACTAATATTAATCCCATATAAACAGGGTTAATTACAATAAATTTCAAATGTTTTACTTTATTCTAAAGTTGTCATCTATATTATTGACTATTTGATAACAATAAGTGATAATTATTACCATATTAGTTATTATATTTAAAAATGAATCAATTAGAAATAGATAATAACTTAAGTTTATTGAATAATAGATGGAAACTGATTAATAATAAAATTCAAATTAATATTGAATTTTCAAATTTTGATAATGCTTTTAATTTCATGAAAGAAATTGCAAAGGAATGTGAGTTATTGAATCATCATCCTCTTTGGACTAATGAATATAATAAATTAGAAGTAATTCTTTTTACTCACGATAAAGGAAAGATTACTGAACTAGATTTTAAACTAGCTAGAATAATTGATCAAAAATTAATTAATTTAACATGAAGAAAAAACTAATAATAGCAATTATAGTTATAATCTTTTTATACCTATGGGCTGAACTTGGTGTTGGAATATTTTTTCAGGATTCCTGGGGAGGAGATTGATTAACTATTAATCGGTTTTATCAAAAAACATATTAAGATTTAAATCTCTTGAAATTAAATAAACCTTGTCGCCTTTTTCTTTACGTTTTCTAAGATTATTTAACTTGATTTTTTCCGGCTCTGTTAGTTTATTTTCTAACAATGCTAATTCTTCAGGATTTCTGGGAAAATATAATTCATTAAATTTTTTGTATCCTATAAAAGGAAATGAAGGTTGATTTACTTCAAACTCATCTCCGTAACTTTTTTCATTTACTTGAATCGACTTTAAAATTTCATCAGAATTTGAATATTTGTCCATATCAAGTCTTAAGCAAACCTTACTTTGTTGATCGATAAACCATATGCAGTTTGAAATTCTTAAGATTTCTCCTAATGAGCTTCTAACTGATTTTTGTTTTAAAATTGAATTTAAAAAAGTTGTTTCTAATACTGATTTATATCCATTATTATAATTTGAAAAATGATCAAAATTATATTCAGTAACTGTAACATAATACTTTATTTCTCTCCACTTTTTTACAGTTTTAAAAACTGGAACTATTAAGGTTTTTTTTGTTATACCTTCTCTATTTATAATTATTTGGTAGAAAGAAAGTAAAATCAAAATAACTAATACTGGTGCAGTATAGATATTTAACAAAACTGAATCACCATCAGCCAATAAAGAAAAAGTAAAGAATAAAGAAAATATTAATAATTTGTAATTTACTTTTATCGATTTAATTTCTTTCATATTTAAAATTTCCGTTAAATATATTAAAAACATTCAAAGAGGATCTTTTAGCTAATTTTAAATAAAAACTTATATTTAAGAAATGGACAAAAAATTTATTTTAGCCTGTATAGTTTTGATGTATGTTTCTTCTGTATATTTTATATTTAGAAGCCAATATATTATGGGTGGTATTCAAATATTAATGGGCTTGTTATTCACTTATTTGTACTCAAATAAAAAATAAGATTGAAATTAGACGTTTATAAAATTAATGCTTTCACAAATAAGATGTCTGGAGGAAATCCTGCCTGTGTTATACCTTTAGATTCGTGGCTTGAAGATGATTTAATGCTATCTATAAGTAAAATAAACGGTGTTGCTGAAACTGCTTTTTTTATTCTTAAAGGAGATAATATTCTTTTAAGATGGTTCACTCCAGAAATAGAAATGGATTTGTGTGGTCATGCTACGTTAGCTACGGCATATTGTTTAAATTCAATTTTAAATTACCCAGACAAATCAATTAAATTTGAAACTAAAAGTGGAGACATTAGTGTCGATTATAAAGATGGTAAATATCATATGGATTTTCCATCGAGAGTACCTGTAAAATCAGATTTACCAAAGCTGATTTCTAAATCATTAAACTTAAAACCTTCAGAAATTTACAAATCAAGAGATTTTTTATTGATTTATAACTCTGAAAAAGAAATTAAAAAAATTAAAATCAATACTCGCTATTTTAATAAAATAAACTTAGATCCCGGAGGAGTTGTTGTAACTGCTAAAGGAACTAGTTCTGACTTTGTTTCCAGATATTTCACTCCCCAATCAACAATTCTTGAGGATCCGGCTACTGGATCATCACATTGTTCTTTAATTCCTTTTTGGTCCAAAAGGCTAAATAAAACTCATTTAACTTCAATCCAGCTTTCAAAGAGAATTGGTGAATTTGAATGCATAAACCATTCAAAAAGAGTTACAGTAATTGGAAGTGCTGTGAATTATTCAAAAACAACTATTACTATTTAATTTTACTATATTGATATAAACTATTTGAACATGAAAAGGTTTTTATTAATTGTTTTTATTGTCTTTAATTCTTGTATTAATCCAATCGAAAATAAAAAACCAAATGTCATAATCATAATGACAGACGACCAAGGTTTTGGAGATTTAGGGATTAATAAAAATCCTAATATAATAACCCCAAATATTGATCAATTCGCAAGTGAAAGTGTTCGGTTTGATAACTTTTTTGTTTCGCCTGTGTGTGCTCCTACTAGAGCTAGCTTGATGACTGGAAGATATTCTCTTAGAACAGGTGTTAGAGACACTTATAATGGAGGTGCAATCATGTCAAATACTGAGACTACAATTGCAGAAATTTTAAAGGAAGCTGATTATTCTACAGGAATTTTTGGAAAATGGCATTTAGGAGATAATTATCCATTTAGACCCTCAGAACAAGGCTTTGATGAATCTATAATTCATCTGGCTGGAGGAATTGGGCAAGTTGGAGATTTTACTAATTATTATAAAGGAAATACAAGTTATTTTGATCCTATTCTTTGGAAAAACAACAAAAAAAATCAATATGATGGTTATTGCTCTGATATTTTCGCTGAAAATGCTGTAAAATTTATTGAAAAAAACAAAAACAAACCCTTTTTCTGTTATTTGTCATTTAATGCTCCACATACTCCTTTACAGGTTCCAAAAAAGTATTACAATATGTACAAAGATTTAGATCCCGAATTAGGTTTTAATGATGAAAGTCTAGCGTCAAAAATGAGTGAAAAAGATAAAGAAGATGCAAGAAGAATATATGGGATGGTAACCAATATTGATGATAACATTGGTAAAGTATTAAACAAATTAACAGAACTAGGAATTGAAGAAGAAACTATAATAATTTTCATGACTGATAATGGCCCTCAACAATTTAGATACAATTCTAATATGAAAGGTCTAAAAGGAACTGTCTATAATGGAGGCACAAGAGTACCATTTTATATTAAGTATGCTGAAAAATTTAAAAATTCTAAAGTGATTAGTAGAATGTCCGCTCACATTGATATCTTACCAACAATATTAGAGTTGTGTAATTTAAAAATTCCTAGTGACAGAAAAATAGACGGACAAAGTCTTGTTCCTTTAATTAACTCCAAACCTTTTAATGATAGGCATTTGTTTTCATATTGGACTAGAAGATTTCCAGAAAAATATATAAATATGTCTATTCAAAATGATAATTATAAACTAGTAGGAAATAATGATTACAATGGTAAAATTAAAGACTTTGAATTATATGATTTAATTGCTGATCCGTTGGAAAGTAAAAATGTAATTAATCAAAACATTGAAATAGCAAAATCTTTTAAAATAGAAATGGACAATTCTATTGATGACTTATTAAGTTCTGAAAATATTAAAAATCCACCTAGAATAATTATTGGCTCAGAATTTGAAAACCCTACAGTTTTAAATAGAAATGACGCTTCAGGAGAAAGAGGGATTTGGGCACAAAATGATATTTATTCTTATTGGAAAGTAAATTTTAAAAAAGGAACATATGATTTTAAATTTAAATTCAAAGATTCCATTACAAGTAAAGGAACATTATTTACAGAAATTAACAATAGAGTTTACAGTAAAAAAACAGAAAAAGTAGTTTATAGTACTTTAGAAATGAATGATATTAGTATTGAAAATAGCGAAGTTGATTTAATATCATTTCTAAAGTTAAATAATAAAAAAATATTTCCGTTTTGGATAGAAATCTATAAAAAAAATTAATTACAACTAGCTAAATACTTATCCCAGTTTTTGGTGGTAGGTGCATTAGGAAAATAATAACATTCTTTATCTCCATTTGAATAAGTTAAGTTTTTCCAAAAGCCTGTAGGAATGTGCACACCTGTTTCCCTAACTTCATGACCTGGATCAAAAACAAGCTCTATTCTAACTCTTATATTTCCAAGTGATGCTGACCAATCTCTTACTTGTTGTTCTAATTGAGCCCACTCTCCCCTGTTTAAATCATCAATTTGCATAGCACAGTTTACAAACGAAAATGTCTTATTTAAATTATCTTCTGAGTCACTAAAAGTAGCTGCAGGTGCTAGATGACCTTTATCCCATTCGTTTTTATAGTAATCAGCATTATCACTTGTTTTAACACCTGGTTCTAAATAAAAATTTTTATTTCCTCTATCAACATTTTTTGGTCTATTGGATACAGAATATTCTATCCAATTTGGTTGTTCGTAAATTTCATTATAAGAAACAGTAAAAATTCCCTTGTTTATAATAATTTCTTCTCTTAAATCAGGAAATACACAACAATCTGAGGATGAACCTTCACATGAGATGATAAAAAGAATTAGAAAAAATTTTAAAACATATTTCATATTACAAATTTAAGATTAGTTTTATAAAAATTTAAATAATGAAAAAATTAATAATAATATTTGTTTTAATTCCATTACTAAGTATTGCTCAAGAAGTGGAGAAAGTTGAAGTAATAAAATCAGATACTCAGATTGAAAATTTAAATAAATTACTAGGACAAAACGAAATTAAAATTGATTTTTTAGATTTTATAATATTCCCAGCTCTAACGTTGGGTTATGAAAAAAATAGAAATTCTTCTACTGCTTATGGTGCAACAATGTTTATTAATTTTGATACAGACTTGGGTTCAGAATGGAATGATAAATTTGCAATTACTCCCTATTACAGGTTTTATTTTTTAGAATCTCAAGATTACGGAGGTTATGGTGTGTTTGCTGAGATTTTTACTAAGTTTTCGTCAGCTAAAATTGAGAATTATTCAAATTTAAAACGTAAATCTTACACTGATATTTCACCAGGACTTGCAGTTGGTAGAAAATGGATAAACAGAAAAGGGTTTACTTTTGAATTAATGTTTGGAGTTGGTAGAAATCTACTGTATGATGAAGATATTAACGGAATGAATACCGCAACAATAAGAAGTGGAGTATCTATTGGAAAGAGATTTTAAATAACAAACATTCTTTAGGGTATCTTTAAAAGATTTTTCTTAACTTAACCTTTCTGAATTTTTCAGAATTAACAAATTAATTTTTACTAAAATGAAAAAAATATTATTATTAAGCGTACTAGGTTTGTTTATTTCTTGTGCTAATCAAAATCAAGAATGTGAAACCGTATCTAATGGATTTACATCAACCGAAGGCGAACAAGTTACTATGGGAAGTCAAGAAACTGTGGATATATTTCTTAAAATCGACAAAGCTTGGAACGATAGAGACTACGATGCAATTAGATCACTTGTTAGTGAAGATGCACAACTAATGAATGAAAAAGGTGAAATTCTTGTAGGAGCTCAAGCTTTTGCAGACTATATTGAGAAAGACTATCAAGAAACTGTTGTTCAAAACGGTCAAGAATGGGGTTGGACAATTAACTATGCATTTGCAGTTAAACCAACAAACTCTGAAAGAGGAGAATATGTTAATGCAAGATTTACTGGATCTTCCGGGGTTTACGAAGAATGGTATCAAATTGCTGATGGAAAATTAATTTCATGGCACCAGACAAAAAGAACTTTAGCAGCAGAATAAATTTAAAAAAAATAAAAAAATGAAAAAAATATTATTATTGATTAGTCTTATAGCAGTTTCATGTTCATCAAATCCTGATTACGATGCAAATTTAGATCTCGCTAAAAAATGGGTTCAAGCATTTGAAACTGGTGATATAGAATTATGGAAAGAAGTTGTTTCTGAAGATGTACAAGATGTTGCTCCAATGTATGGGATGGGAAGAGTTGGATACGATGCATCATTTCAAGTGGCAGATTTTTATGTAAAAAATTATACAGATGTAAAATTCAATGAACCTGTATGGTTACCTGGAATTGATACTTTAACAATGAAGCCAGACGGTAGTGTTAGAGCATATGGTAGATGGAGTGGAATCAGTAAGTCAACTGGAAGGGAATTTAGCTTAATGTCTTACCATAACTTTGATTTCAAGGATGGAAAAATTGTTACCACAGGAGAATATTTTGATGCTACTGGAATGGTAAATGCTGTGGGTCCTGCTCAAAGAAATGTTGTAGTATTTACTGCAAAAGTTAGCAAAAAGAATATTGCTAAATTTCAAGAATTAATGGATTCTGGTGACGGTTTAACCGTAACTAGAAATGCAGATGGTTGCACTCATTTAGAAGCTTTCTATAATGAAGAAACTCAGACTTATTTTATTTATGAGTACTGGGACTCATATGAACAATATGAAACTTATTTAAATTGGAGATTCAATGAAGATTCAAGTAAACTTGTTGCTAAAGCAACAAAGTTAGTTATAGGAGGTGAAAAAGGAATGCAAGCTCACTTTAACAATACTTATTATAAATTCTTTTAAAATTTAAAGCTGTGAAAAAATTATTAATATTATTTGTTGTTGCAACTTTTGTTAGCTGCGAAACAAAAACAATTGAAGTTGAAAAATCTGGTGGAGTTTGGCATATGGGAGGAGACGAACAATTCCCTGAAGGAACAAGTCCTAAAGCAGTTATTGGATCTGAAAGTGATCTTGAAATTGCCATGGCTTTTTATAGTGCTTACGGCGATATGGAATTGGATAAAATGGTAGAATTATCTGAAGATGTTGTGAAATTTCATCCAGGAGATATGGCAGGTGTTGTGGATGTTGACACTTCAAATACTGATTTTGTGAGTGAAAGACAATCAACTTTTAAGTCAATTAAAAGAACTATGCATAATGTAACCCCAATTGCAGTTGAAGGATCAGAAAACTACACAGTAGTTTCAATAAACTTTACTGAAGAAATTGAACATAAAGATGGTTCATCTTCTTCACAACACTACTTTGAAAGAATACATGTTGTTAATGGAAAAGTTAACAGAGTCGTTCAATGGATGAGACCTTGGGAATAAAATTAATTATAAAAAAAGTATTATGAAAAAACTACTATTACTATTGATTACTATAACTGCTGTTAGTTGTAATCAATCAAATGTTACTGTTGTAGAGTTTGAAGATGAAAAATCAAATGCAATTAGAGGACATTATGAACATTATCTAAATAATGATATTGATGGATTAAAAGAACTATGGGCTGATGATGATAAAATTGTTTTATGGCTTGGAAGTGTTGAACAATCTCCTTTATCTGAACTAATTGGATTAATTGGGGCTCAGCATACTGCATTTGATAATATTCAATTATTGAATATTCAAGGAGCAGATGAGCCTATTTATGTTGAAACAAAGGCTTATCAAAGTGGTCAAACTTGGACTAATACATGGTTTAAATGGTCAGCAGTTGGAAAAACAAGTGGAAATTTAATTGAACTTCCTGCTCACCTATCTTTTAGATGGGAGAATGGTGAAATAGTTGAAGAAGTACATTTATTTGATCCCACATTAATGAAAGCTGAACTAGAACTTTTTGCGAGTTCACAAGAATAAAAAATAGTTATTAAATATTAAAAAAAAACCTTGCTAACGCAGGGTTTTTTTTATTTGAAAATTAATCGAGAAATTTTTCCATTTCCTGCTGCATAAGCTACAGTATCATTTAAAAATCTTACAGTATAATACCCATCATCACTGAAATGCTTCCAGCTATGCCCACTATCAGAGGAATAGTCTATTCCATTAAAACCAACAGCTAGTAATTTTTTTCCATTACTATTTGGAAAATATTGAACACAACTTCTATATCCAGGGTTATTATTATCAGCTATTGTTTTCCAAGTCTTTCCTCCATCTCTAGTGATAATTTTATTTAAACTATCTATTTCAGGTTTAGTATAGTCTCCTCCTATAGCATACCCATTATTCTTGTCATAAAAATCAATACTAAATATTCCAGTTGTAGATTCTCCTTGTAAAATAGGGGTACTAAAAATTTGCCAGCTCCTACCCTTATCTTTTGAAAAATACACTCTACTATTTATTCCCCCACTTGCAATCCAAGTATAATTATCAATAATTGAAATATTAGTGTCACTTGCTGCAAAAAACCCTTCTGAATCTTTTATGTTACTAAAAACAGAACAGTCCAATTTATTCCAAGATTCGCCCCCATCTCTTGTTATAATAACACTTATACAATTATCTGTATAATCACCCACTGCAATTCCTTCATTATCATTCCAAAACTCGATAGAATCATAAAACACTTTAGGATGGGTCTCTTTGTATACAACATTTCCATTTTTATAAAGCAATGCAGGATCTCCAATTGACATTGCAAACACATCATTTTCAGTGAGAGCTAATGATCTAAAATTTGGAACAATTGAATCGTTTTCAATTTCATAATTAATTTCTGAAATAACATCGCTTTTATCAATGTCAAAATACAGAATAGATCCGTTTGAAGTTGCAGAATATACTTTATTGTTCTTAATTTCTATTGCTCTAATATTTATATTTGAATCTATTAAAACAGGACTAATTTTTAAACTTGAAATTTCACTATCTATAGAACAGGAACTAAATACCAATAGAACTAATAAATAAAAAAAAGTCTGTCTTGTCATAATTTAAATTTTCTATTGTTAAATTTAAAGGAATTAAAATTAACAAACATGAGGAACTTTTCTATATCACTATTATTAATCTCAATATTATACAGTTGTAATCAAGTACAAAAACCAAGAATTGCAATAGCAGGACTTGCTATTGAGTCTAGTACTTTTTCCCCTGCTAAAACATTAGAATCTGACTTTAAAGCTAGAATTGGCGAGGATATTTTTAGCTATTACCCATTTTTACAAAAAGATTCAATTTACAGAGAAAAAGCGGAATGGATTCCAACTATAAGAGGTCATGCTATTCCTGGTGGTATAGTAACAAGAGAAGCTTATGAATCATTAGTAAATAAAACTTTAAAAAGATTAAAAGAAAATCTGCCGTATGATGGATTATTTTTTGATATTCATGGTGCAATGAGTGTTGAGGGTATTGACGATCCAGAGGGGGATTTTATAAAACGAGTCAGAGAAGTTGTTGGTTACGATACTTTAATATCTACATCAATGGATCCTCACGGAAATGTTTCACATGAATTAGCTAAAGAAACTGATCTAATAACAGCTTACAGAATGTCCCCTCATGAAGATGCTATTGAGTCCAAAAGAAGAGCCGTTACTAATTTGATTGAAAGATTAGAATCAGGAAAAGGAAAACCGCTTTTCAAATCAAGAATTAAGGTGCCAATTCTTTTACCAGGTGAAAAGACAAGTACCAGAATAGAGCCAGGAAAAAGTTTATATGCAAAAGTAGATCCTGAAACTAAAAAAGAAGGCGTTATAGACGCTGCTATTTGGATGGGATACCCTTGGGCTGATGAACCTAGAAACCATGGTGTCGTTGTTGTTTATGGTGATAACAAGGACGAAGTAGCAAAGTCTTCTGAGTACTTAGCAAAAAGTTTTTGGGATGTGAAAGATGAATTTGTATTTGTTGCACCAGTTGGAACATTAAAAGAAAGTATAAATCTTGCTTTAAAAAGTAAAACAAAACCATTTATTATCAGTGATATGGGCGACAACCCTACAGCTGGAGGTGCAGGTGATGTCACATGGACTCTTGATAAATTATTAAATACTAAAGAATTTAAAGATAAAAACGGACCATCATTAATATATGCTTCAATTCCTGGTCCAAATCTTATTAAAAATGCTAAAAACCTTACAGTTGGTGATTACGTTGAAGGATATGTAGGTGCTGATGTAGACAATAGATTTTCTCCTCCTATTTTTTTAAAAGGCATCATTAAATCTATTAAAAAAGGGGATGTCAATGCTAAGACTGAAATAGTTGTTCAAAATGGAAGTATTAATGTTATAGTTACACAGAAAAGAAAACCCTATCACTATATTAAAGATTTTACAGATTTGAATTTAAATCCTAGTGAATCCGATATTGTAGTTGTCAAAATTGGATACCTAGTTCCAGAACTTTATAATATAAATAACGGATGGATAATGGCTCTTACTCCTGGTGGTGTAGATCAAGATCTTTACAGATTAGATTATAAAAGAATTCAACGTCCAATGTTTCCAATTGATGAATTTAAAAAAGATCCAGATTTAAAAGCAGTTTTTATTCCAATGTCAAATTGAAATTATTTTTTTTTAAATTTTGTAAATAAAAATTCTTGAGTTGTATTAAATGGAGTGTTATGAATACTGATTTCTGATTTAATCAACTTAAAATCATTTTTAAGTAAATTAGAAATAGAATTCTTACTGTATCTTGAAACTTCAAGACCGCTACATTTTAAGGGACCATTCTCTGAAAATGTGGCTATTATTAAATTCGCATCAACATTTAATGAATTTTTTAAAAGTTTTATATAATTCTTTATTTCTAAGCTATCCTTTAAAAAATGAAATGCAGCACGATCATGCCAAAGGTCATATTTATGTTTTGGTTTAAAATCATTTATATCTGATACAATCCAATTAACTAGTTTTGATTTTAAACCTAACCTTTTTTTAGTTTTCTCAATGGATTTTAATGAAATATCTAAAACCGAAATATTCGTATATCCTAGATTAAGTAAATTATCTACCAGCCTACTCTCCCCTGCTCCAATATCTATTATATGTGAATCTAGATTTAAATTTAAACTACAAATTAAATCAAGTGAAAGTTTTGGTGATTTTTGAAACCAACTTACTTCATTTTCATTCTTTTTATGATAGACTTCTTGCCAATGTTCTTCAAGACTTTTGTTCATATTTCAATAATATCTTATAAAAATAGACTCTTATTAGTAAAATTAAACTACATTCGCCAAAAATTAATAAAAATATTTAATATGAAAAATGGAATTGTAAAATTCTTTAACGGTTCAAAAGGATATGGTTTTATCAAGGAAGAAGGAGTGGAAAAAGATCATTTTGTTCACGCTTCAGGATTAATTGACAGAATCGATGAAAACGACAAAGTTGAATTTGAATTAGAAGAAGGTCCAAAAGGTCTTAGTGCTGTCAACGTAAAGAAAATTGACTAATTAATTTTAGTAAAATTTTAGTATAAACTCTTTTTTTAAGAGTATATAAATGACAAAGGTTGTTTCTCTTGAAACAGCCTTTTTTTGTTATAAAAAATTTAAGTTTTAACCGTTTTCTTAGTGACTAAATAAATTCCAACAAAAATCAAAACCATTCCCACAACACTAACAAGTGTTAATGAATCACTTTTAGTTGAAATTGCGAAAACAATCCCAACAATTGGTTGAAGATAAATAAATGAACTTACAGATGAAGCGCTTAATTTAGTTAAAGCATATGCATTAAATAAATAGGTAAAGAAAGTAGTTCCAACCACGACAAAAATCATTGGAATAATAGCCTCTTTTATTGGTAGATTTATCCAATCAACCTCCGAAAATTGATTTATAGTAACTGGTAAATTCATAATCACTCCTAATAGAAATAACCATTTAAGTAAAGTGATAATATTATATTTAGCAATAAGCGGTTTTACCAGAACTAGGTAAAGGCCGTAGGCAAATGAATTAACAATAAACAAAAGGTTTCCAAGAGGAATATTTGGAGCATTAACTCCAGTTTTCGCTGTGTAGAGTACAAGTATTAAAGCGCCAATGAAACCTGAAATTATTCCAAAAGCTTTCATGCTTTCAATTTTTTCTTTAAGTAAAATAGCAGAAAAAATGAATACTATAATTGGGGAAAGGGTTATCATGACAGAACTATTAACAGGTGTGGACAACTCTAAACCTTTAAAAAATGCTAGCATATTTATAACCATTCCTAAAAAAGAACAAAGAATAATTCTAGGCCAATCTTTTTTGTCTATTCTCTCTGATTTAATAAATAAACTAACTGTCCAAAATAATAATGAAGCACCAATAACACGCAAAAGAATAAAAGCATAAGGACCAATATATATTGGCATTACGTTTTTGGCAACAGTATGATTTAAACCATATATTAATGTCGCACCAAAAGCAGCTAAAAAACCTAAAGATCTATTACTCAATTAATAAGATTATTATATATTGTAAAGGTAATTTATATTATAACAAACTATGAATCTTAAAAATTTATTTTCATTAATAATCATCTCTTTCTTATTCTCATGCTCAAATCCAAATTACGAATATGTTCTTAAGGATGATGCATTTAGAAAAACTATAAAAACCGGAAATTTCACAGAACTAACTAATGGGTTTACTTATTATGAGATTGAAAATAGATTTAACGAAAACACATTAGTATTTATACATGGATTTTCAGTTCCATCATACATATGGGATAAAACGTATAATACTGCAAAAGAAAAAGGTTTTAAGGTTGTTAAATTAGATTTATATGGTAGAGGTTTTTCAGACAACCCTGATATAGATTACACAGATGAATTATTTGCAAATCAAGTTATTGAACTCCTACAAGAACTTGAAATAAAAAAGGCTACATTTTTAGGATTATCAAATGGTGGAAGAGTTATTTCAAAATTAGCAGATTTAAAACCTAACATGATAGAAAAACTAGTTTACGTTTCTGCTTCAAGTTTTAATAGTCATGAAAATAATGTAAATAAAAGTGTATCAAAAGAGGAGGTAAATGCGTTTATTAAAAATAGATATCCTACAATATCATCTGGGCAATTATCCGATTTTAAATATCCTGAAAACTATCCTTTTTGGGATGACAAGTATGAGGAATTATTAAAATTTAAAGGTTTTGCGAGAGCTTTAATTTCTACTGTTAAAAATCACAAGAATTTAGATTTAGAGAATAAGGAAATTAGTGATTCGAATAAAAAAGTATATACTATTTGGGGGGATAGTGATTCGGTAGTTATTTTCAATAATATAAAAGGAAAATTAAATAAGCTTCTTCCGAATAGATTTGAATATACTGTACCTAATTCTGGTCATCTCCCTCATATTGAAAATCAAAGTGATTTTGAAAAGTATTTATTTGAAGTAGTTCTAAAATAATAATTTACTCAGGAAATAGTGAAGGATTTTTCTGTTTAATTAAATAACCGTTTTTTCTAATATAATCTGGATAATTAAGCTCTTTTATAATAATACCAGTATTACTTTCCAACCAGTCCGCTACTAAATGTCTGTGACAAAATTTTGTTTTAGCACAATTACACATTAAAATAGGTTCTAATCCGGCCGTAAGTAAATTTATATGTTCTAAAACATTACTAGCATTTAACTCAAAAAGCATCTCATTATATTCCGAAACAAATTTTTCTTCCGTTATTTTTTTTCTCTTAAAATTATCTAATAGTCTAAAATTCGGAGCCAAAGCTTTATATTCAAACATAATATCAGAGGAGTTTGATGGAAATAATGAAATGGACACCCCTCCTTCAATTTCTGAATTCTTTAATATGTTAAAGCTTGCTGTTTTGATAATAATAATTTAAATGAATTTAGAAAATTTAATCAAATTCTCAAAAAAAATATATTATTCATAGAAGAATATTATTATATGTAGTAGAATTTCAAAAAAAAAGATGTTTTTTAACACTAAAAATTTTTATTCTTAACATTATTTTAACATATTTGTTATAAATCAAATAATTATATATGAAAAAACTAAACTTTTTGATGACATTATCTCTTATGTTAGTGTCATTCTGGGGATTTAGTCAGCAAGTTACTATAACAGGTAATGTAGCTGATGACAGTAGTCTTGCTCTCCCTGGAGCAACAGTTATAGTTGAAGGCACCTCAAACGGTGTTACAACTGATTTTGACGGAAATTATTCAATTACAGCAAGTGTTGGAGACGTATTAGTCTTTAGCTATGTTGGATTTGAAACTAAAACCGTTACTGTTGGAAGAGACAGAAAAATTAACATTCTACTTAACACAAGTAATGAGCTTGATGAAGTAGTTGTTACTGGTATTACAACAAGAAATTTAAAACGATCAACTAGTAGTACAGTTGTAGTTGATGCTGCCCAAATTGAGGGTGTAGCAATGACTTCTCCTGATGCTGCCCTTCAAGGTAGAGTTGCTGGTTTAAGAGTTGTTTCTCAATCTGGTACACCTGGTTCACCAACTTCGATTAGAATTAGAGGTGAGGGATCTATTACAGGATCAAACTCTCCCCTATTTGTTATTGATGGAGTTCCTGTTGTTAACGGATCTTACAGTCCACTTACAAATGATTTAGGTGTTTTATCTATGATAAATCCTTCTGATATTGAAAGTATTACTGTATTAAAAGATGCTTCTGCTACTGCTCCATATGGAGCAAGAGGATCTAATGGTGTTATTGTTATAACTACTAAATCTGGTTCTGCTGGTGAAGTACAATATCAAATAACTAGTAACTATGGATTCCAAAATTACGCTATGGACGAACGTCCAATGCTTACTGGAAACCAAAGATTAGAACTTGGAGCTGAAACTTTAATTAACGATTACGGATGGGATAAGGAAAGAGCTACAAACTATGCATTAAATGTATTTGCAGGAGCTGCTGCATGGGATGCTGGTGGAAGAGTGGATGGAAACTGGGATGAAGCCGTAAAGGTTAAGGATGCTCCAGATGCTGTTTACAATTTCTCTGCATCAGGTGGTAATGCTACTGAAAACTTCAGATTATCTCTAGGACACAGAAAAACTATGGGTACATCTATTGGTGTTAACTACGAAAGTGTTAGTGGTGCATTTGATTACAAGAAAAAAGCTAATAAAGTGGACATTACAACAAGTGTTAGAGTTTCTAATGCTGTTCAACAAGGTCAGTTAGAAGGTAGTTCTTATTTTGCTGCTCCTCAGATGACTAGAATTTTTATGTCACCTTTTCAACAAGTTAAAAATGCTGATGGAACTTTAAATACAAATCTTTCAACTAGTGTTTTTAATACTGTTTACTTAGCCGAAAATAACATTAGTGAATTAGATGGTACAAGAGCATTATCTAATACAGCTTTAACATATTCATTTTCAGATAATTTAAAGTTTCAAACTAGATATTCTTTAGATTATAACTTAACTAATTCTCATAGATACCAAAATGCTGTTCATGGTGGTGGTGTAAGTGATAACGGATATGCTTACCAATCAACTGGACGATCATTCACTTGGGCATTTGCTAATCAATTAAAATGGGATCAAACTTTTAATGATGTACATTATGTTTCAGCATTAGCTCAAATGAGTTTTCAAAAACAGAAATATAATTTCTTAAGCTCATCTGGTGAAAACGTTGCAACTGATAATCTAATTTATGTATCAAGTTTTCAAACTAACCAATCCGCTTCTGGATCGTTTAGTGACTGGAAAGAATTAGGATATTTAGCATTATTAAACTACTCTTATGATGACAAATATATTGTTGACCTTTCTTACAGATATGACGGATCTTCAAGATTTGCTATGGATTATAGATTTGGTGGATTCTGGTCTGCTGGTTTAGCATGGAACATCACTGAAGAAGATTTTCTTTCAGACAGTGATATTGTAAACAATCTTAAATTAAGAGTGTCTCTTGGTGAAACAGGAAATAACAGCGTAGGACTTAACTCATACCAATCATTATTTGGTTATGGTGGTTCTTATGATGATAATGGTGCGGTTTCTCCATCATCATTTGGTAATGGTATATTAACTTGGGAAAAACAAGCTCAATATGACATAGGACTTGATTTTAGTTTATTGGATAATAGAGTTTCTGGATCAATTGTAGCCTTTAACAAGAAAACAAGTGATTTATTACAAAGTGTTCCTCTATCTTTAACAAGTGGTCACTCATCTCAATCTCAAAACATTGGTGAAGTAGAAAATAAAGGTATTGAAATTGAACTTTCATCTGATGTAATTAGAACTGACAATTTTACTTGGTCTATATATTCTAATTATGCAACTTTAGAAAACAAGATTACTAAACTTGCTAAAGATGCAGAGGGTAACGACTTAAATATCGACGGTGGTTACACGAGATCTAGAGTTGGAGAAGAGTTAAATTCTTGGTATTTAAGACAATGGGCTGGTGTAAATTCAGACACGGGTAACCCAATGTATTATAAAGGAGGTGAAAGCTATGATATGACAATAGTAAACAGTTTAAATGAGGCTGAACAAACACCTGTAGGAAACAGATTACCAAAATATACTGGTGGTCTTGGAACAAGAGTTAACTGGGGCGGATTTTATGCTGATGCAAACTTCTACTTTTCAGGAGGAAACAAAATCTACGAAAGATGGAACTGGTATTCTCAGGCAACTAACTTGTTATCAACTCGTTACTACCAAGGTGCTGCTTCACTTATGGACAGATGGCAAAAACCTGGCGACATAACTAATGTACCTAGAATGAGATGGAGTACAAACAGAGATGCTACTGGTTCTGGTAATTCTACTAGATTTTTATATGATGGTGATTACGTAAGACTTAGAGATCTTGTAGTTGGTTACAATATCAACAGAGGTGCTGCTGAAAAGCTAGGATTCGATTCTATAGCACTTAATGTAAAAGGAACAAACCTTTGGACATGGGTTAAAGACGATGGTCTTCAAGTTGATCCTGAAGTAGCATTTAGTGGAAGTTGGGAAATTTATACTCCAATCCTTAAATCAATCTCAGTTGGTCTAAATTTAAAATTTTAATAATATGAAAAATATATATAGATACTTATTAATATTTACCGCATCTGCTCTAGTAGTGTCGTGTGGTGAAAGCGATCTAGAACCAACACTGGCTTTAGATAAAGACTTAGATAGTGGTATAAATTCTGCTGCTGATTTAGGTTTTGTTTTAAATAGTGCTTATGACAGAATGAGTGTCACAGGATACTATGGAAGAGATCAAATAATCATGGGTGAAGTTAGAACTGACAACGCTTATGCTAATGGTAACTCAGGAAGATTTTCAAACTCTGATATGGATTATTCATCTAATGGTGCAGGTCCATGGTCATCTATTTATAGAGTTATAGCTATTACTAATATTGTAATTAATGCCGATACATCTACCTTAACTGGAAGTGCTGCTCAAATTACTCATATACAAGGTCAAGCTCATGCTCTAAGAGCTTTAGCTCATTTTGATTTACTTCAGGACTATGGTCAACATTTTATTGATGGTCAAGGTGGTGCTAGTTCTTTAGGAGTTCCTTATGTAAAAACCTATAAAGACGCTGATAATTTAGAACCCGAAAGAGGAACTGTTGGATCTAACATTGGTGATATTGCTGCAGACTTAACTTCTGCAATTGGTATGATGGACGACTCATTTAACACATCAACAAGCTACATGACTAAAGCAGGTGCTTATGCAATACTTGCAAGAGCAACATTATATGCTGGATCTGTAGATCCCAGCTTATATGCAACTGCTGACTCAGCTGCTAAATGGGTAATTGCTAATTCAGGTGCTTCACCTGTTAGTTCTTCTGGTTTTGCTTCATCTTACACAACTGACAATGCTTCTAATTCATTATTTGAATTAGCGTTTTCAGGAACTGACAGTAGAGGAATTAACGGAATAGCTTATATATTAAGAGGAACTTCTTATGGAGATGTTAGAATATTAACTGGTGATTCAGGAGCTCCTGATCTTATGGATATATATGGAGTTGGAGACGTAAGAGGAGCAGCTAATATGGTTGGAACTGCTCAAGGATATCCTACAATGCTAGGTAAATTCCCTAGTATGAACGGTGAAGATAATGTTACTTTATTTAGAGTTGAGGAGATGCATTTAATTGCTGCAGAAACTAGTCTTAGAGCTGGTAACGCTGCTGATGCACTATCATATTTGAATAACATTCCTGCAATAAGAGGATTAGGTGCTGATTACTATGCTTCTGCAACTTTAGAAAATATTCTTGAGGAAAGAAGAAAAGAATTTGCATTTGAAGGTCTTAGATTCCATGACTTATCTAGAATGGGAATGGACATGCCTTCTGTTGATCCGTTTAAGCAAACAAATGATGACTTAACTGGAACTCCTCCAGCATATGGTTCTTACAGATATGCTTACCCAATTGCTCTTTCTGAGAGAAATGCGAATCCAAATATGGTTCAAAATTACGGATACTAATATCTAATTAACCAAAGATATTTTTAGAAAAAAAACCCGCTTTAATGCGGGTTTTTTTATATATGAAATGGATATAATAAACATAACTTACATATGGATCTTGATAGCTTTAATAGTTTTACCAATAAACTTAATATACAAAGCTCCATATGGAAAACATTCAACTAAAAAATGGGGTAAATCCATAGACAACAAAACAGGTTGGATATTAATGGAATTGCCGGCACTTTTAACCTGTCCTTTAATTTATTTTACAATTACAGAGGAAATAAATT
>Ga0257126_1000610_pt1 | contig 28403 bp, 25 predicted proteins | sample SI060_120mmetaG_FD_190151 | JGI IMG/M metagenome (GOLD analysis project Ga0257126, IMG submission 190151) | Marine microbial communities from Saanich Inlet, British Columbia, Canada - SI060_120m | ecosystem: Environmental > Aquatic > Marine > Inlet | place: Canada: British Columbia | collected... | reverse complement strand
TATAAGACTAATCTAAGGGATTTTATGGACTGGCTAGGAGAGCGTCGAAGCGAGGATCTTAATGATATTCGATCCACCGACATCGCGAGCTACCGTAACAGTCTTTTAGTCCGCGTCTCTCAATCGACAGCCACTAACAAGATTAAAAGTCTTCGCGCTATGTTTACAGCAGCTAAGCAAGAAGGGCTTTGCCTGAAGGATCCTACAGCTAATCTTAAGCTTAAGAGAAAGTCCGACAACGACGGTAACATCCAAAGGCGCCCCTTTACTCTGGAAGAACTCAAACTCATTCGAGAAGAAGCGACAGGTGAATGGGAAAGTATGATCTTATTTGGTCTTTATACAGGTCAGCGTCTTGGTGACCTAGCGACTCTAAGGTGGAACCACATTGATCTACAGAGGGAGGAGCTCAGACTTCAAACAAATAAGACTGGTCGTAGTGTAACAATTCCCCTTGCAGCTCCCCTTCTCAATTACCTAGTGACTCAAGCAGTGACTCCCGATGACCCTAATGCTTTCGTGCATCCGGAACTGGCCGAAGCCTACGCAAAATCATCTTCTACTGCTTCAAATCAATTCACCTCTCTTCTTGTTCAGTGTGGTCTTAGGGAGTCGGCTAGTCATAGCTCCAAGAACAAGGGACGAAATACGAAACGCGAGAAGAGCACCTTAAGCTTCCATAGCTTACGAGTCACAGCAGTTACCATGCTACATGAAGCCGGCGTTCCAGCAGCCACAGTTGAGGAATGGGTTGGGCACGACAGCACAGAAGTTCACCAGACGTATATCAAGATTGGTAGGGAGTCCCTTATGAAAGCTTCAAGTTCCCTCCCTGCCATCTAAAGCTCACCACCCCACCGGGGGAAGAACTGGCGGAGGTCCTATATAATACGGTGAGAGATTTTTTTGGTCCTAATATGGGTGTCAATTAGGTGGTATATCTACCCTCGCTAGTTGATTCAGCGCACACCCATTTCTTCCCCATCCGATCCGGTCCAAAGGCGGCTTTATCCCTCTCCCAGTAAAAGAAACTTCCTAGCAACAGTGGGAACTCCGAAGTTTACATCCACCTCGCGCTAAACCTATTTTGACTCCTATGACCAAGAGCCAGGTAATGTCCCAGTTGAAAGAGAACCGAAACGAGCGCGGCATTGCAAATTGGACCAAACGGAAAATAAACACCGGTGGCCTGAAGAGCTTCGGTATCGGCCTCACCCAACTTCGTAAGTTAGCAAAGCAAATTGGACGTGACCACGAGCTCGCTTTAAAGCTTTGGGCATCCGACAACCATGACGCCAAAGTTGTCAGCCTCTTGATCGATGACCCACAAAAGCTCACTCGCGAACAGGTGGAGAAACAAGTCGAAGAAATCGCTGCCGGACACTTGGCTCACGTCTTTAGCGCCTGCGATGCCACCCTCGCCAAAGCTCCCATTGCTTTCGAATTGGCATGCGACTGGATGAAAAACAAGGACCCAATCCGTCGCCGATGCGGATACAGCCTCATTTACGAGCTCTCAAAAAAACGACGCACGAAAGAGCTGACACACGAATTTCTTCTCTCTGTCATCGACCAGATCCGAAATCGCTTCGAATCAGAAGATACTTGGGAGCGCATGGCCATGGCCGGAGCCTTGGTCGGAATGGGCAAACGAAACAAAACACTCAACAAAGAAGCCCTCAAGGTGGCTAAAAAGATGGGGCCAATCGATTTCAATGAAGGAACGGGAAACTGTGATCCCTTCGATCCAGTCAAGCACCTCACGAGCGACTATCTGAAGAAAAAACTCGGTCTAAATTGATCTAACCCAAAACATTCACATTGCCCTTACCATCCTCTCTCCGCACTGTGATACCTACCTCTATGAAATCTTACATTCTTACCCTTGTCATTATCACCTCCTTGCTCCAATTCGTTTTCGCCGGAGGAAACACCTCAATCGTCGACCTAAAAAAAGTTTCCTCCATCAAAATCGAAGATCATAAGATCACCATCGTTGGAAGCGGCATGCTCCGCAAACGCGTCATGACAGACACAGCCCACGGTGATTCGACCTGCTTTGGTCAGCCAACTCAAATGCTTCACGCAAAAGTGACTGATTGTGTCTTCGAGGTTGTCCCATACTTCGTCCGAGACGATCTCAAGGGTGTTCCAGGCCCCGACTCGAGGAACTTGACTCCGGAAATAAAAGCCCTCTCCGAAAAGTGGTGGAAGGGCACACTTGCAGTAGCAAAAACTATCAAAATCGGAGACGCCATTGGAATCGGCTACCAAAGCGAGAAAATGACCCTCACGAGTGTCTACGTCACCAAGATCGTAGGATCCGGCAGTCTCAACATCAAGAAGGTTGCCCAGGCGAAATAGCTTAACAGACTTTTCCCAAAGACCGGCGACGAGAATTTTAAAGCCTGTCCCCCTTCCACCGCGACCTTTCTCCCCCATCCGATCCGGTCCAAAGGCGGCTTCAAAGCCCTTCCGCCAAAAGCAATTTCCTAGCAGTAGAAAAGACCTTGGCAAGGCGGACTGGGAATCTACGCTCTCGTGCCATGAAAACCGTGCTAAAATTTCCCGGTTCCAGTAAAATCTGGCATGGATCAGGGGCTCTTCCTGCCGAAATCCCCACAATCGCCAAACCAAACCACCATCTCAGCCCCTCTTTCCCCCGCAACCCCCTTTCTCCCCCATCCGATCCGGTCCAAAGGCGGCTTCAAAGCCCTTCCGCCAAAAGCAATTTCCTAGCAGTAGCAGTCTTGGACGCGTAACGCCCGATGCCGAGGTTCATTTCCATTCTCCTGCTTGCCTCCATTGTAGGCTTTAGCCACGCAGCCGAGCCGTTTGAAGGTTTTTTGCAGAAACACTGCATTGCCTGTCATGGCCCCAAGAAGACCAAGGGTGATTTGCGGTTGGATCAGTTGTCGCGCGACTTCAAATCCGGCGTGGACGGGCAGGTCTGGGCCGAGGTCGTGGAGAAAATCAATGCCGGCGAAATGCCGCCGGAGGATGAAGCACAACCGACCGCTGATGAAATCGGCAAGGTCATTACCCAGTTGGACGTACGCATCCGAGAAGGCCGCGCTGCGCGCATGGCCGCTCGTCCAGCGGTGGCGCATTACCGGCTCAGCCGACAGGAATACCAGAACACTGTCTACGATCTTCTCGGCGTGCGCTATGATCCGGCGAAGCCGGGTGAGTTGAACGAGGATACCCTCTGGCACGGCTACGAGCGCATCGGTTCGCAGCTTTCCCTTTCGCCCTCGCACATGGACCGCTACTACCGCGCAGCCGAAATCGTGCTGGACCGCGCCTTCCCCGCCACCGTGGCCGAAGCCCGCAAGGTTCGCAAGACAGTCGCGGAGTTACGCTATGGCGGCGGGGAAAAACAACAGGAGGCTCTCGACCGGCTAGGCATCAAGCGGCCCCTGCGTTACCTGCTCTTTCCCGGCCGGGTGCAACCCGCCTTGTCCTCCAATTGGCTGGGCAATACAGGCCCTGAACACAGCGGTCTCTACAAACTTCGACTGCAAGCCAGCGGCATCCGCCCGCCCGGTGGTCAGCCGGCGCACCTGAGCATTGGCAAACGCACCAGCGAAGAGACCGTGGACGGTCTGCTCGAATTGGACATCACCGCGCCGGAAGACAAGCCGCAGGTGTATGAACTTGAAGTGTTTCTGGAGATGCCCACACAACTGCATTTCGCCGTGGTGGCCACAGACGTGATCGACCGCCGCGGCGGCGCAGCCTTTCGCAATGCCATCGCCAGCCGCAATGCCTACATCTTCACGCATAGCAGCGAGACCCTACTTCTAAACCCCAACGCGCCACAGATGTTTGACGACAAGGGCAACGGTATTTTCTCCACGGTGATTCTGGACTGGGTGGAATGGGAAGGCCCGCTGGTGACCGACGCGGAGAAATCCCGCCGACACGGCGTGCTGCCACCAGAGGATGCCTCGGCCGATGTCGTCGCCGAACACCTGCAACGCTTTGCCGAACGCGCCTGGCGCCGGGTCGTGCAGCCGGAGGAGCTGAAGAATTATCTGGGCTCCTACCATGCGGCCATACAGGACGGTGAAAAACCGGCCACCGCTTATCGCATCGCCTTGCAGGGTGTGTTGACGTCGCGCCATTTCATTTACCTCGTGGAAGGCGATCCCCAACCCCGTAAGCGCCTCTCGGATCAGGAACTGGCTTCGAGACTTTCGTATTTCCTCTGGAGTTCCATGCCGGATGACACGCTGTTCACCGCCGCCAAGGATGGTGCCCTAAAGGGCGACAACCTGAAACAGACGGTTAACCGGATGCTGTCGGATGACCGGATCAACCGTTTCATTGATGACTTCTCGCGCCAATGGCTGCAGCTGCATCGCGTGGGCATGTTTCCGCCGGACAAGAAACTCTACCCCGGCTATGATGATTGGCTCGAGATCAGCATGCGCAATGAGCCGGTCGAATATTTCCGAGAACTGCTCACCAAGAACCTCGCCATCGAGAGCCTGCTCGATTCGAACTGGACGATGGCCAACGCCCGGCTCTGCGATTTCTACGGTCTGCCCGAGCCAAAAACCGGTGGTTTCCAGCGCGTGGCGCTCAAGCCCGAGGATCATCGGGGCGGGTTGCTGACGATGGGCGCCGTGCTCGGCCTCACTTCGGACGGCACCCGCCATCGCCCGGTGCATCGCGGTGTTTGGATCAGCGAAACCATCTTCAACAAAACCCCACCGCCGCCACCGGCCAATGTCGACCCAATCGAGCCCGTGCCACCCACCGGCAACAAGATCACCATCCGGCAGCGCATTGAGGCACACGCCCAGAACGCCAACTGCGCGGCCTGCCATCGCACCATTGACCCGCTTGGACTGGCCTTTGATCAATACGACGCCATCGGCCAATGGCGCACCCACGAGCACGTGCCCACCGGCGTGGGCCCCAATCCCTTGGTGAATGCTTCGGGCATCATGCCCGATGGCCAGAAATTTGCGGACTCGATCCAGTTCAAACAACTGCTACTCGAAGAACGCGATACGATCGCCCGAGCCTTCATTGAGCACCTTTGCACCTACGCGCTCCGCCGAGTGCTGACGGTGGATGACCGCGATGACTTGGATTTGATTGCCGCCGAGGCTAAGAAAAACCAATATCGAGTGAAGGACATCATCCGGGCTGTGGCTCAATCCGATTTAATCCGAAAACGTTAATCCAGAAAAAAGATCATGAGTAACCTTCAGACCCAATCCTGGCTAATCGACCGCCGCCACGCCCTCCGAGCCATGGGCACGTGTATCGCCCTGCCGATGCTCGAATGCATGATCCCGCTCAGGGCCAAAGAGAAAACCGAGACGCCGCGCCGCAGCGCCTTTATGTACCTCGCCAACGGCGTGCATTCACTGAATTACCAGATCACCAAGCCGGGCAAGGACTACACCTTCTCCCATTCGCTTAAGCCGCTGGAGAAATTCCGCAACGTGATCACGCCGATCAGCGGCCTGCACCATCCCGGTAGTCTGGGGCATCACCACAACTGCATCGACATCTTCCTGACCGGCGCCAAGATCGGCGCGGCGCATCGCAACACCATCTCGGTGGATCAGCAAATGGCGCAGGTCAGCGGCCAGCACACACGCTATTCCTCCATGGAAATCGCGCTCACCGGCGGTTCCTTGGCCTGGACCCCGGACGGCGTTCAGCTTCCCGCCATGCGCCGCTGCAAACAGATTTTTGCCTCCCTCTTTGAAGAACCCAAAGGCGGCATCGCTGCCCAACGGAAAGCCCTACGCCGCAAGGCCAGCGTGCTGGATGACAACCTCGCTGAGGTCCGCGCGCTGTCCCAGAAGATGGGCACAGCCGACAAGGGCCGCCTCGACCAATACCTAACCTCCGTGCGCGAAGCCGAGATTCGCACTCGCCGCGCCGATGCCTGGCTTGATACTCCCTTGCCAAAGATTTCCGCAGCGGATCGCCAACGTACCAATCGCGACGTCGCTAAAACTCAGGCGGGCGATTATTTCCGCACAGTCTATGACCTCATGGTGCTAGCGTTCCAAACGGACGTCACTCGCGTGGCCACCTTCAGCCTCGGTGGCGAAGGCGATGCTTTTGCTATTCCAGAAATTGGCATTACCGAATCACGACACCAACTTAGCCACCACGGCGGCGATGAGGGCTACATGGAGAAGCTGACCAACTACGACACCTTCGCCATCAAGCAGTTTGGCTACTTCCTCACGCGGCTGTCGGAAACCAAGGATCTGAATGGCAAATCGCTGCTCGGCTCGACCATGTCGCTCTTTGGCAGCGGCATGTCCTATGGCCACAGCCATGGTAACGCCAACCTGCCCTTAGTGCTCGCCGGCGGCACGGACCTCGGCCTGAAGCACGGTAGCCATCTCGATTTCAATCAGGGCCACTTCGACGGCTATACCCTCGACAAGCCCGGCGACCACTACCGCCTCTGCAGTCGCCCAGCGAACACGGATGCCCACATGAGTAACCTGCTCCTCCTCATGGCCCAGAAGATGGGCGTGGAAACGGACCAGTTTGGCGACAGCAACAAAGTGATCTCGCTATGATCCGGATTCAGTTCGTCATTGGTTGCGCCGTGCTATGCCTCGGCGCGGTCCTTTTGACTGTGCCTGTTTCCGCCGAGGAAAAACCCTTCCGGCCCGTAGCGGGGCAATTTCCACCGCTGGAAAAGGCGCATGCCTACCGCGGCGAACTGGTTTTCGTGGACCATGCCAACCGTCGCGGCAGCCTTCGCGTTGAGGGTTCAGGCAAGTTCTACAGGAACGACCCCCATCCATTCGCTATGCTTCCTTATGGCATAGTCCGCTACCACGATGCCCCGGTGGATCTGCGGGATGTTCCCTTGGGAACCGTTTTGCATGCCCACGGATTTCTACCGCCTAACCCCAAAATTTCCGCCGTTCCAGTATTGCCGACCAACAACAAAGATAAGGATGCCGGCCATTATCGCGGCACGGGCATTTTCCCCGCAGAGAACCACGTCCTTCTACTTGAGGACGAGCCCAGTCATTGCAGAAGAAAGGGACTAATCTGGAAACTCATGGAAGTGGAGATCAAGGGCAACGAGGGTTCAATCCTTGCTAGGCGTGAACCCCAGAAAAAGAATGAGAAAAAGTACGAACCGGAAAATATGACTTTCGATGCCGCCACCCGTATTTGGCGTGGCCGCGAATCAATCCGGATCTCGGATCTAATCAACGAGAAAATATGGCCGGCTAATGGAAAAAAAGACCTCAGCGATCAAACTGTTTTGCTTGGCATCACCTGGAAACCAGCACCTGGTGATGGACTGAGCGGGACCTTCACCCGCTTTCATATCTCGGATATCTGGTTAGATGACAAATCCATTGAACACGCGGCCTATTTTCAGACCGAGAAGCACAATGCCTTTATCCGAAGTCGCTGGATGCCCGGCCGGGTCGAAGAAGTAACTTATGGCAAGTTCGGTCGAGCTACCGTAACCGCTACTCTGTTCGGAGGAATGGACTCCACTCTTTATGATGACTTCAAAAAGGATGTCGGTGGACAAATCAATGGTGCGGAAAATACTCTGAAGCACACGGCAGGCCACTATGGCCCGGGACACATGGCCTCGAGCGGTAAAATCATTCGAGTAAAGAAGACACGTGGCGAGATTCCCATGGGCAGCAGCGGCATACACGTCCATTTCGAGACCGATCTTGTCATTGAAGCCATTCGGCCCGGTAGAATTGTCCGTATTCGACCGGACAGTTGGCCCAAGATGCAAATCCCCAGAGAAGAATATCTCTTCCAAAATAGCCCAGAAGCCCGCTTCCCCACCCCGGACATCTTTCCGAAATACTAAATTGAGGAAATCCAATCATGATGAGACTAAACTTAACCCGATGGATCGCTGCGCTGCACCTCGGTGTTTGCTTTCTCGTTTCCAATGCGAGCGCCCAAGAAAAACCGTTCCGTCCGGAGGCAGGAAAATTCCCCCCGCTCGCTCAGGCGCATGGCTTCCGCGGTGAACTGACCTTTGTCGACCACGCCAACCGCCGCGGCAGTCTTCGTATCCAGGGCGAAGGCAACTACTTCCGCAACGCGCCGCACCCCTTCGCCATGTTGCCCTATGGCGTCATTCGCTATCAGGGTGCGCAGGCCGGTCTGCGGGACATTCCCATCGGCACCGTGCTCCACGCTCGCGGCTTTCTCCCGCCGGATCCCAAGCTCTCTTCTGTGCCGGTCTTACCCGTCAACAACCGGAACAAGACCGCCGGCTACAGTGGCAAAGGCATTGCCCCTGCCGAAAACCACCTCATCTTACTCGAGGACGAACCCAGCTTCTGCCAACGTGAAGGTAAAGTCTGGAAGCTTCAGGAAGTGGAACTCCAGAACTTCGCCGGCAAGATCGTTGCCCGCCGCGAACCCAAAATCGGCGGCACCAAGGCCGAGGAAGAAACCCTGACCTTCGATGCCGCCACCCGCATCTGGCGTGGCCGCGAGAAACTCGAAGTAGCCGACCTCATTGCAGACGGCATCTGGCCTGCCAGTGGAAAGAAAGCCTTGAAGGATCAGGCCGTTCTGCTTGGCATCACGTGGAAACCCACCCCGAGCAACATCTTCACCCGCTTCCACATCTCGGATATTTGGCTGGACGACGTCGCCATGCAACGCGCCGCCCACAACCAGACCGAGACGCACAAGGCCTTCATTCGAACGCGCTGGATGCCCGGTTGGATCGATGCAGTCGAGTATGGCAAGTTTGGCACCGCCACCATCACCGCCACTTTGTTCGGCGGCATGGATGAATCGCTCTACGCCGATTTTAAGAAGGGAGCCCACGCCCAAATGAACGCGGTGGAAAGTAACCTCAAGCACACACACGGCGCCTACAGTCCCGCTCACATGGCCAGCAAAGGCCAAATCCTTGAGGTCACCAAAATAAAAGGTGAAATCCCTCTGGGCAGTAGTGGCATTCAGATTCATTTCAAAACCGATCTCATCATCGAAGGCATCCGCCCCGGCCGTAATATCCGCGTCCGGCCGAGCCACTGGCCCAACGTCAACATTCCCCGCGAGGAATACCTCGGCGACAACAACCCTTTGGAACGCTTCCCCTCCCCGGCTATCTTTCCGAGATACTGACTCAATGGAGCCCATCATGAAACACACGCTCCCTCTCCTAGCCGCTTTTGTCGCGCTGCTGACCCCGCTGTTCGCTGAGGACTCGCCGTTCCGGCCTGAACCAGGAAAATTTCCCCCTTTGGAAAAGGCCCATTCCTACCAGGGCGAATTGACTTTCGTGGACCACACCAACCGCCGCGGCAGCATTCGGATCCAAGGGAACGGCCGGTTCCGTTTCACTGGCCCATCCCCTTTCGCCATGCTGCCCTACGGCATGGTTCGCTATCATGACGCCCCCGCCGATCTTCGGGACATTCCACTGGGCACAGTCATGCACGTGCAGGCCTATCTCCCGCCGGATCTGAAGATTTCCTCCGTGCCCATCCTGCCGGTCGAGAATCGCCTGAAGAAACTCGGCAACGCCGGTATCGGCACCGCCCCGGCCGAGAACCATGTGCTACTCCTCGAGGACGAACCCAGCCATTGCCGCCGGCATGGATTGGTCTGGAAACTTCAGGAAATCACCATCAACCGCCACGCCGGGTTCATCATCGCCCGGCGCGAATCCAAGGCCGGTGACGGCCAGGCCCATGAGGAAACATTGACCTTCGACGCAGCCACTCGCATCTGGCGCGGCCGCGAACGGCTCGGGGCACAGCAACCCCCTTTCTCCCCCATCCGATCCGGTCCAAAGGCGGCTTCAAAGCCCTTCCGCCAAAAGCAATTTCCTAGCAGTAATCGACTCCATAGCGCTGCAGCTCGATGACCACCTCCTTGCCCAGTTCTCCCGACCCACAAAGCAGAACGCGAGTGGCCGTTTCCGAGAATGGGGTGCCGATGGTGGTGCTCATGGCGCCAGAGTCTCGGGAGAGCCGAGGCGGCTGTCGAGTGGAGAAGATCGCTCCATCACGCCAAAGAGGCACTTGCTTTCGCTCCCCTACTTCCGCACCCAGGTGTCCCCTGCTTGGAGGCCTTGCTTGGGAGCGCTGCCCTGGAGCCAGGCCTTGGCCTTGGCATCCCCCTTGAGGTGGGCATCCCAGAAGGCGGTGCTGAGGGCAATGATCACCTTGTGGTGATTCTTGTTGCGGTGCTGGGTGCCTAGCAGGGTGCGATCTGAAAACGCCATGTGCTTGGCGTCCTTGAGCACGAGTTGGTACTTGTTCCCTGTGGCGGGCAGCGCCTGGTAGACCTTCACGCGGTTTTCAAACTTCATGTCGGGCTTGATCACGCTGGTGTCCTTGGTCCCCGTCATCAGCATCCAGGGCATTTGGATATGCCCAAACGCTTCCTTGTCCTTGTCTCCTTTGACCGAACTCGGGCTCAGCATCAGGCCGGCCTTGATGCGCTTGTCGGTGAATCTTTCTCCGAGGCCCCCATACTTCTGGCCGGACACGGCCTGCGAGGTCACCGCGCCAAACGAATGGCCACCAATCCCCAGTTTGCTCAGGTCCATCCGACCCGACAGCCAGTGGCTTTTGTCGGCATCCCATCGGGTGATCTGATCAATGACCGCCTGAACGTCCTTGGTGCGATCCATGAAACTCTGGAAGCTGGCAGCCTTCTTCATGGCCCTCAGGCGCTGGGCTTTCGGAGTGCCCTCCCAGACACTGGAGTCGCTTCCGATGTGCTGCATGGCAACGACTGCATATCCACGCGCCGCCCAGTGGTTGCCGAGGTATGCACCCACCTCACGCGAGCCACCCAGCCCGTGACTGAGTAAAATTACGGGCGCATTTTTCTGGTCCGGCAGGTAGAACTTCAGGGGCACCTTGCGCCCACCATACTGCATGTCGAGAAGCCGGGTCTCCACCTTGCCCGTGGCCAGTGAAAGATTGTAGGTGGTGACCGCCGGTTCTTTGGCTGGAAGCGGGGTGAAGAGCATGGGCGCTACCAGAATGGCAATGGCGAGCGCCTTGAATTTCCCGTGAATGTTCATGCTCATGAAACTCAGGTTGTCGGGAAAAGTTGTGAAATTCAAGGGCCTCAATGGAAACTCGCGATGCCGTCGAGAGGCTTCTTGGTGATCACGGGCACCTTGCAGTCATCCGTGGGGTAGCCCACCACCAGCAACAGGAAGGGCTTCTCGGAACTGGAGCGCTCGAGGATTTCGGTGAGGAACTTCATCGGGGTGAGGGTGGCCAGACCGGCGTGATGCAGGGCAGGAATGAGAAAACCGGTCGCGATCCCCACGGACTCCTTCGGGTAGTAGGTTTTCACGGTCTCGCCATCATCGTTGCTCACCTAGTTCTGCTGAAAGATGACGATGAGGGCGGGCGCGGTTTCGAGAAAAGGTTTTTGATCATCCGTGCCCAGGTGGGACAAAGCATCGAGCCACTCTTGGGGCGCGCGCCCACCATAGAACTCACGTTCCTCGGCTTCCGCCGCTTCGCGGATGCGGGCCTTCACTTCGGCATCGCGGACCACGGCAAAAAACCCCCTTTCTCCCCCATGTATTCCGCCCAAATTCGTTCTTCACGGACTTTCCTCTAAAAGCAAATTCCTAGCAATGGGCGGCCGGGGAGCTTCTTGTTCTTTGGTCCGTTCACCGTGAAGCGAAAGCCTCTCCGGTGGAGCATTGATCGCAGCAGCAGCTCCGGCTTGGTATCCTTCCCGGTAATCCGGGACATCACCCAGCTCCGCTTTTCTTTTGAAAAGACATCTGCCACAGGGAGAGTGTGCATTTCACAGCACCAGATCTCAAGGGAATCCCCCTCCTGATCCGCCATTACAATGAGAGGGCTTGTTTATCCTACCCCTCATCTCTTCCCTTCGTTAAGGTTCCCGCAAGAATGGCGGAAAGAAAGAAGAAAGGGAGCCCACTAGTCATGGGCCTGATTTTGCTCGGGGCCTCAATCGGGGCGATTTGGAAAAATGAGCATCGCTTTGACTACTACCAGGCGGCGAAGGCGACCGAACCTGCGGAAGCCGTCGGCGACCTGAGCGCCGATCGCTTGTTTTCCCACACGGGAAGCATGGATCAAGACCTCACCGTGAAAGGGAACTATGTGCAGTCCTTTCAAGGGTTTCTTGAAGTCTCTCGCTCGGCAGAGATCTACGCCTGGGATCGTGACGAGGATGATGATGGCGTTACCTGGAGCAAGGAATGGATGTCCTCCCTCGAGAACAACAGCCGAAATAGAGATTTCAAAAAGCTCCTGACATCCGCCAATATTCGCCCAAAAACTTATCAAGTCGCCGAGCTGAAAATCGCCCCCAAGCAAATTCAATTTGTCGATAAGAAGTATCGAATTCACCCCGACAGTCTCCAGCTCTCGAAGAAGGGCACGGACAAGAAACTTGCGACGCGAGGAAAGTATTTCTACCTGGCCAAAGGCGGAGAAAACCAACTCGGCGACGAACGTCTGTCCTACCGCGGCCTCCCGGTTCCGGAGACTGCGACCTACTTTGGGAAATGGGGCGAAGGCATCGCGGTGGCCCATCAGGCCGAGAAGAAATCAGGCTTGATCTCCGGCATGATCAAAGACAAAGGCATCCTTCATCACCTTGTGGCGGGAGAGCGGGAAATCGCTCTTGATTCGATCAAAGCGCATTTGGCACGCCTAAAGAACATTGTTCGCCTCACCGGCATCGCAGTCGCCACGATTGGGGGCGGAATCTTTTTCTCCAGCCTAACCCGCTTCCTCATTTTCATCCCTTTGATCGGCCCTCTCATCAATCGAATCTCCGGCTGGCTTGGGATGCTTCTCGGCTTCCTCCTAGGCCTCATTACCCTGGTAATCGCTTTCCTGACCAGCCAACCGCTGATCCTCGCGCTCTTTCTTCTCGTCCTTGGAGCCGGACTATTTTCCCTGTGGAAAAATGCCAAGCGGAAGCGCGCGCATGTTCAAACGCAGCTCTTCAAAACCCTGGGCCATTCTCCTTCACAAAACGAATTGGAAGAACTGGAATTTATCAAACTCTGGCAGCTGGTAGCCGAGGATGGTGAGATCACCGCGTCCGAACAAAAACGGCTCAACAAGTGGACCAAGCGCCATCGCTGGAGTTCGGCAAAAGTCGTCGAACTGACTCAACAGGCCCGGGAGGAACTCTCCAAGACGAGCAAGCGAGAGAACCTGGAATCGCTCATTCAATTCTCACTTGCTGATGGTCGTATCGACCGGGCCGAGATGAAGAGCCTCGAGCACGCCGCCGGGAAAATCGGAGTTCGGGGGCCGGAGCTATCAACGATGATCCTCCAGTTGCAGCGAGGCTAGATTGTCGTTTCTCATCTTGGTGGGTTGTTGAGGGAATTTCTATCCGCAATCGGAGCGTAGCGCAGATAGCCGATGAAAATCTTCACTAGTCAGCGAGGCTGCTCACCACAGCTTGAGCACATCGGCGGGGTTGCGGAATTTCACGGCGGGGGGATGAAATTCTCCTTCACGGAGTTTCTTTAGGAATTCAGCGGGATATTCTTCGATGAATTCGCTCTCGCCGGAGAGGAGCCCGAGGAAGCCGGGAATACCGCCGCAGTCTTCGGGTGGGCAGAGACCTTCGCCGGCGTGCATCATGGGAGTGAGACCAACCCGCTTTCTCCCCCATGTATTCCGCCCAAATTCGTTCTTCACGGACTTTCCTCCAAAAGCAAATTCCTAGCAGTAACGGAGACAAATCGTGCGGGCATGGATTGACACTACCAAATTTTCAGGCCGACTCAAAGTCCGACAGGATCCTAGCAGTCAGTAATTCTCTTGGCTGCAAAGTATTTTCTAGATATAAGGAATAATAATGGCGCGTGCCGTATTTCTTTATCCTTTCTTCCCTCCGACTTCCTTCATCCTTAAGAGAACACACCTTTAATGGGGCAAATCCAACATTCATTGCACTGCTACTTTAGACTCTTCGTCTTTCTTAGCTTAGCGTCTTTGTCTGTAGATGCTTTCGGTGCACCTCCAGAGGATGATGATTCCGAAATCATTATCACCATGGGTGGTGATTTTGGATTTAACGACACGAAAGCTGTCCCGAGTCCCATCGGAGGGTTTTGCAGAAATCCTGATCGGTATGTGCCTTTTTCTGAGATGACAGAGGGGATCAAAGATCTATTCGATGGTGATCTTAATATCGTGAACCTAGAAAGCTGTGTTCTCAACGAGTTGCCAAATGAAGGCCTTCCACGGAAGACCTATTTATTTTCAACTCACCCCACGGGGATTCGCCACATGATGGATTTAGGGGTGAATGTATGGACACAAGCGAATAACCATATCTGGGATTATAAAGAGGAGGGTCTCCGGTTGAGTTTTAAAAATATCGATTCCTTGCGGGAAAACTATCAATTTATTTCAGTAGGCGCTGGCTTAAATTTGGACGAAGCGAAGTCGGTCAAAACGATCGTCATAAAAAACAAAACGATCGCTATCGCCTCAATCGGTATTATTGATAATTTGCATCCATTCCACCGAGCTGATGAGAAAACACCAGGGACACTGAGCTTTAGAAACCGCAATGGGTTCAATGATTACGAATTGCTGCTCAAGGAGATCAAAGCAGTGGAGGCCGATTACAAAATATTAGCGATTCACTACGGAAGAGAACACCAAATTAATTTAGATAAAGGGCAGCGGGAGAAATATCATCGTGCAGTCGAGTTGGGCGATGTCGATTTAGTGATCGGTCATCATCCGCATGTTCCTCGCCCAATCGAGTATTTTGAAGAAAGCGGGCGGGGGCGACTGATCGCCTATAGTCTAGGGAATTTACTTCATCCAGGCACGAGGAAAATCGAAGACCGTGCACCCCCTTATAATTTCGGAATGATCTTGCGGCTTACGTTGAAGCCCAACCCGGCAGGGGATTTGAGGCCGAGTCGGCTTGAGTTAGTGCCGCTTCTAGGAATGCACGAAAAACCATATGTCCCTGAAATTGAGATTTCAGAGAAGTTGCTCAAGTCTTTCAATGACCAAGTTGCAACAAGCCTTACAGAATCATTGCAATTTGAGTGGGATAAATCAACACCGCGAGGCACTGCGTTTTACGATTTTGAGACATCTGACTCGGAGCAAAATTAATAAGGAACGTCGGGGAATGGCGAGGGGTTAAGCAGAGGCGCAATAAGGGTTTTGGTGCAAAAACCCCCTTTCACCCCCCTCCGCTCCGATCCAAAGGCGCCTTCAAGGCCCTCCCGCCAAAAGCAAATTCCTAGCAGTAAATTGTTTTTCGCCGCATCGCCGAGATGAAGAAAGTCACCGTGCTAGAGAAGCTGCCGCAGCTCGTTGACTTCTACGATCCCTTTGTGATTCCCGCGTTGAGTCTCCTCGCAGCGAGCGTGCTGGTGCTGTTCGGATTACGATTCACGCCATGGTGATGGGACGTATCGTTTTTACCACGCACCCAAGACGATCGCTGCAACTTTTTCATTCATCAGCAAGTATGCAAACAATGCAATCAATCGATTTTCAGAGGCATGGCACCGCCCTCTTGGCCTTTGTCATCATAACTGTCGCGGGATCTCCCCTGCTCGCGGAAGATTGGCCTGGATTCCGAGGTCCGACCGGAATGGGAGTGAGCTCGGGAAAGAACCTCCCTATGGAATGGGGCGGTCCTGAGTCCAAAGCGGTCCTTTGGAAATCCTCCCTGCCGCCTACCTTCCTCAAAGGCGATCCAGACCACAATCAAAGTGGCCCCATCGTGATCGGAGATCGGGTGATCGTCACGACAGCGCACTGGAAAGCTGGCACTGACCGAGCAAAGACGCAACCCGAACACCATGTGAGCTGCTACTCCGCCACGAGTGGAAAACAACTTTGGGATCGCGTCGTCGAGCCAGGCCCTTGGGTCATGAGTGATCTTCGCGGAGGATACGCCGTGCCAACCCCGGTAGCCGCAGACGGACGCATTTTCGCCGTCTTCGGTTCCTCCATCATTCACGCTCTGGACCTCAACGGGAAGCAGCTATGGTCGCAAGTCATCACCGATCACGAAAAATTCGATGTCGCCCTAGCCACCAGCCCGATTGTCTTCAACGACACAGTCATCATGGCCTTGGACAAACGTCCCCCGGCCTCGACCATCATCGCCTGGGATTGTGCGACCGGAAAGCAGCGCTGGGAACAGAAGCGCCCGGAGACTGACTTCAGCCATAGCACGCCCGTGCTTATCGAGGCAGGCGGCAAGCCCCAAATGCTCGTCTCCGCCACTCATGCCCTGCAAGGTCTCTCCCCGGAAAACGGAAAGACCCTTTGGTCATGCAAATGGGGGCGTTCCATCTGGCCCGTGTCCTCCCCTGTGGTGACCCGGGGGCTCGTTTTCGCAATCGGAGGGAGGGGCGGACAACCCGGGATCATCGTCGAGCCAAAGGGCATGGGCGATCTCACCACCACTCAAGCCAAGGCCAAGATTCGACCAATGTCGGAGGGGCTTTCGTCGCCGGTGGCCTTCGAGGATCTCGTTTTCCGGGTTCATTCGGGCGGCTGGCTCCGCTGTTTTCGCATCACAAACGGCAAGGAACTATTTCAGGTCAAATTTCCAAACGCCAACCCTTCGGTGAGTCCATTCGTGACACCGGAAGGCCGGATCTATTTCGCTTCTGCCGGAAAATCAGTGGTGATTCAAGCGGCAGCCGAATTGAAAATTCTTGGTGAATCCGACCTCGGTGATCCGTCGGTAGCTGCTCCCGCCATCGCTAACGACCGAATCATCCTCAAGGGCCGGAATTTCCTGTATGCCATTGGCAATTTAAAATAATGAGAATCCTACCTGTCATCGTCATCTCGACACTCCTCTTGTTGCATGCGTTGTATGCACAGCGCACATTGGAAGCTCTCAATCGCGGAGTCGTTGCGGTGCCGGCGGAGGGCGGCGGTCACTTCGTAGGCTGGCGGCTGTTGGGCAACGACCCGGAGTCAATCACCTTCAATCTCTACCAACAGCGATCTGACCAGCCGCCGGCGCGCCTGAATAATGAGCCGATCTCTGGGGCGACCAACTTCCTGGTTCCAGCCGGACTCGTCGCTGCCCAGGCGAAATACTTTGTCCGCGCGATCATCGACAAGAAAGAAGGTAAGCCCTCACCACCTGTAGAAGTTTGGAAGAATGGCTTCCTAGAGATCCCGATCAAGCCGATCGAAGGCTATAGACCCGGCGACGCCTCAGTTGCGGATCTCGACGGTGATGGCGACTACGAGATCGTTCTCCAGCAAAGTGGCCGGGCGCACGACAACTCCCACTCGGGATTGACCGATACGCCAATTCTCGACGCCTATGAGTTCGATGGCACCCACCTCTGGCGGATTGATCTCGGCAAGAACATTCGTGATGGTGAGCACTACACCCAGTTCATGGTCTACGATCTCGACGGCGATGGACGCGCCGAACTCGCATGCAAGACTGCTGACGGATCAAAGGACGGCACGGGAAAGGTGATCGGCGATGCGATAAAGGACTGGCGCACTTTGGATGAAAAATCGAAATCATTCGGTCGCGTGCTCGACGGGCCGGAGTTTTTGACAATCTTCGACGGCTTGACTGGGAGGGCTTTGAAAACAGTCGGCTATGTTCCAGACCGCTACCCGATCGACGGCTGGGGAGGGATCGGCGGCAACGCGGGCAACGACAGCTACGGCAATCGCTGCGACCGATTCCTCGCCTGCGTCGCCTACCTCGATGGCGTGCACCCCAGCCTGGTGATGTGTCGCGGAGTCTACGGCCGGACAGTTCTGGTCGCATGGGATTGGCGCGATGGCGCTCTCACGAAGCGCTGGGTGTTCGATTCCGGCAGTAGCAAACCGCCTTACATAAGCGCGTCCCCTTACTCGGGCATGGGCGGACACTCGATCAGCGTCGCTGATGTCGATGCCGACGGGCGGGACGAGATTGTCTACCAGGCGATGGTGATCGATGACGACGGCAAGGGACTGGACAGCTCGGGCCTTCGACACGGCGATGCGATGCATGTTTCCGACCTCGATCCTCAACGACCGGGACTCGAGATCTTCACGGTTCAGGAAAACGAAGGCTCGCGCCATGATCTCCGCACTCCGGGGGCAGCGATGCGAGACGCCAAGACCGGAGAAATTCTCTGGAGTCAAAGCCTCGGTATCGATGTGCGGAGCGGGCTGGCCGCCGACATCGATCCGCGACATCCCGGTTGCGAAATCTGGGGCGGACCGGGCGGACTCCGCACCGCAAAAGGCGAAGGCATTGGCCTGGCACCGCGGACAAGCGGGTTCGCAATCTGGTGGGACGGAGACCTGCTGCGCGAACTTCTCACAAGCTCCCGTATCTCAAAGTGGAATTGGGAAAAGGAAATGGAGGAAACGCTGCTTTCGTTTGAACAGCAAGGTCGCCGCGGTGGCAGATATCCCAATCTATCGGCTGATCTCATTGGCGACTGGCGCGAAGAGGTGATCGTCCCGAGTCCCGACGGGCGCTCCCTGCGCCTCTACACCACTCCGATCCCGACCAAGCACCGGATTCCCACACTGATGCACGACCCACATTACCGGTTGAGCATCGCGTGGCAGAATGTTGTCTACAACAAGCCGCCACACCCTGGCTTCTTCCTCGGTCACGGCATGAAGAGTCTTCAGGCTGTCACCAAGCCAAATGAAGAATGAACCGACGAATCTTTGTAGTCATTTTTAAATTATACCGGCTAAAACCAGCCTCAATCAATCAATGAAACCCGAGTCTTCACACCACTCCGCCTCCATGCGAATTGCCCTCTATTTTTTCGCTCTGGTTGCTGTCCTCAGCCTCCCGGTGTCCGGGCAGGAAACTGTTGCTGCGAAAACATCGGATTCGCTCAATATCGGTGCCTATTACTATCCGTGGTATGGAGCCTCAGATAAGGATAATCTCGGATGGATGTCCCAGGCGATGCGAGGACATCTCAAGCCCCAACAGCTTCCCAAGCTCGGAGTTTATAGCAGCCGCGATTCCAAAGTCATTGGCGACCACATTGCCCAAAGCGTCAGGGCAGGTCTGGACTTCTGGGCAGTGAGCTGGTGGGGGCCGGGCAAGCGCGATGACCGCGCGCTCCGTGAGCACATTCTCAAACATCCTGATGCCGGGAAATTGAAATACGCCATCCTCTACGAATCGACCGGACGCCTCGGTTCGATTCGCGCGCCCAAATACGACAATCTGCTAGACGATTTCGCTTATATGAAAAAGCACTACTTCGAACACCCGGCGTATCTAAAAATCGATGGTAAGCCTGTCGTCTTCATCTATCTGACGCGTGTTTATTTCAGAGATAGCGGGTTGGATGAGCTAACAGCGCTACGGAAGAAATTTCCTGACCTCTATCTCATAGGCGATGATGTCTTCGGTGAGCGATACCATGAACGCTACGCACGCTTGTGGGATGCGGTGACCGCCTACGACATCTACGGGCAATCGATGCAACGTGATGGTGCGACGCAAGCAGCGGTCGATCAATTGCGCGGCAACTATGAGAACGCGAAGAAATTGGCCAATGGTGTGGGCACGGGGTTCATTCCGGGCATTGCGCCCGGCTACAACGACAAGGCCGTGCGCAAGGGGCACGTGGGACGGGCACGCTATTTTACAGACAAAGAGAATTCCAAAGAAGGCGACATTTTTCGAACAATGATCAATGACGTGGCGATCCCGCTAGCCGACTCTAAAGCGGATCACACAATCATGATCACCTCCTTCAACGAATGGTACGAAGACACGCAGATCGAGGCGACCAAGGGAAGCGGACCGACCACGACGGAGGACGACTCCGGGAGCAGCACATTCTACACCGAAGGTGATCGCTACGCGGACTACGGCACCTTGTATCTGGACATTCTGCGTGAAGAGAAAGAGGCTGCGACAGCCCTCAGCAAAAAAGTAATCCCATCGGGGAAGCTGGTTGACGAAACCAAGAACTATCACTTCGATGCAAAGGGAATTTCAAGGAAGGTTCTGGAAAACTATCTTGAGCGCTCGGTGACGATGGCGTTCTACCTCGTTCCCGAGAAGCCGGAAGGCCGCCGGGTTTATCCTTACCATCAGGATGATGCTCGGTTCATTCGAAACATCGGTGCCAAGTTCATTGGGAGAGCGATCTACCGCTGGGGTGGCGAGAGTCGGCTGAATTCGCAAGAATTCTGGACCACCGCCCAGTCACTGATCGAAGCCATCCACAAGGATGATCCCGAGGTGATCTTTCAGGGTTGCCTGTTCGAGATCGTCACACGGGACGTCGACAAGTTGAAGATTCCGGCCTGGGTGTTTGAAGATTTCGGATTGCCGGTGGAAACCCGCACCTTTTCCTATGAAGCGATGCTCAATGACAACGGAAAATTCGTCAATCACTGGCGCCAAGGGAGCAGCGTTCCTGATGTGAGCAAGATGGAAACCCAACTCTGGTTTTACTTTCTTGCGGGAGCTTACATGAAGGTCGGATGCGAGGCGTTTCACCTTGGGCAGATCGAATTGATTGGAATGAATGATCCCAAGCGGGAGGCCTGGGCAACTCTACTACGGAAGATCCGCAAACGTGCAAACGTCCACGCCCGCAGGCATTGGGTCTTGCTCGACGCACACACTCCCCGAGGCGGAATGATCAAAGACGGAGTGAGCCTCATCGATTTCAATTCATTCCCACTGAGGATCAAGGAAATCCCGGAGAAGCAGATGGAGGGATTGCTGGAGGTGAACCACCTGGACGCTCTCTACAAGAAGAGCAAAGGCGGTATCTCGCCCAGCGGATGGCACTGCGAGAGCCTCCCGTATTTGGTGGAGTTCGACAACTTCGGTCAAAGCGGTAGAGCCAATATCGCGAATTTGAATTCGCACTTCGTGTGGGGCTGGGATGAAATCTCCTGGTTCGCCCAACAAGATGAAAAGGGCCGGAACACCTGGCTGAAATACGCACGGGACTGGATCCGAAAAACGGACTCCAACGGACACCTCCAAATGCCAGGTTGCCGGATGCTCTCCTGCCCCAACGAGACGTCTGGCAGTTATCGTGCGAATACGAAAAGCCCAACCTGCCCCATCGGCTATTCCCAGGAAGAAACGATCAAGAAGCTCTGGCTCGAGTGAACCTTTGAGAGAATCTGAGATTTGAGGTATCTCCGTAACAAAGGAAGTCAGCAGTGACTTACTTTACCATGAGAGGATCGAGGAACTTATAGAATGCTTCGGTCGCCGGATCGTCGGACTTGCCGAGGTCATTATTCAGACGACTGTGATTGGTATCGCTCATACCAAAAGCCGTGACAGGAATCTCCGCCGCATTCAGTTTGGTCGCGAGAGTCTCCGCCTGAGCCCTCGTGTCGGGATTACCGGGAAAATAGAGGAGTAGAAATGGAGGAATACCCTTGCCCTTTTCCACATGGGTCACCGCAGAAAAATCGACATGCTTCTCCGGATCGTTCCCAAATTTTTGTCGATGTCCGAAGGTATACATCTTTCCTCCATAAAGCGTCCGCCGGTGCTCCGCAGTCATGATGATCTTGGGAATATCGTAAGTGTCGCCATCGACTGGCACGCACCCCTTGAGGACGTCAAAGGTGACCCCCTCCTGTTTCAGGTAGCGATCATCAGTACAAATCAATGCTGCGAGCTGCGCTCCCGCAGAATGTCCACCCACGAAGATCCGCTTCGGATCTCCTCCATGCTTCGCAATGTTGCGATGCACCCAGCCAAGAGATTTGGCGACATCGCGAATGAGATCAGCCATTGTCACCTCTGGCAGGAGGCGATAATTGGTGGACACGAAGACGAAGCCTCGCTGAGTCAATACCTTGGGCTTGAGCCCAACATCGCTCTTATCGCCGACTTGCCAGCCTCCGCCGTGAATCCAGAACATGACGGGCAGGCTCTTCCCTTCCGCGTCTTCGGGGGTGTAGATATCGAGTACCTGGCGCTTGTGTCCGGTTTCCATGTAGGGAAGGTCAGGTATTAGGTTTTGTGCAGATGCGTTTTCGCAAGAAAATAGAATCGGGAACGCGATGGCGGGGAAGATTTTTCGTAACATGACTGACACGGGTGAAAGTAAGCCAGCATGTCTAATAACGTGCTCCGTTCAAACCCCAAATCGAATCGCCTCGCACCCTACTGCCATGGACCTTGGAATCGAAACAGTTGAGAAAACCCGGACGATCAGAACGTTTTGTATCAATCAGCCATGCAAAACAACCCCTCGACGAAACCCCGGCATCCAAGGTGGACCACCTTGTTGCTCATTGCTGCAACCATCTCTTTGCTGCCTGCGTTTCTTCGAGCGACCGAATTGACACCCGTCACTGATTCCCTGCTGAAGCGAGCGACCGCACAGGACGAGAAAGAAATTTGGCCGGGCGGATGCGCTGGAGTGGTGACGAACCGGTTGACTGGCGACGTCACCGTCAAGGTGGTTGGGCACGGACTTTGGCGCAGTGCTGATCAGGGAAAAACTTGGGCGCGGCTGGACAAGAAGGTCGTTTCCGGACGCGACGAGACGGGTTGGGCAACGAACGTCGATCAAAATTCACCGACGAGGCTGGCCAGTTTTTCACTCGATGGAACAGCCGGTTGGACCACCGACGGAACCGAATGGAAGAAGTTCGCCGACCTCGGGCGGAACTGGGATTATGGATCTGTCGACTGGGGAGCGAAGAACCCAAGGGTCATCATCGCAGTCAAACATGAAACGAACCCACCGGGAGAGGTCTATGTCACCAGCGATGGTGGGACTGCCTGGAATCAACTGCCAATTCACGTACTCGAAGATCGGGGAAAACCATCAATGGTCGGAGCCCTGGGCGGAAACGTGCTCATCTATAGTAAAGGAGATGGCATTCATCGTAGTTCCGACCTTGGCAAGACTTGGACCGAGGTTTCCAAAGTGAACCCGCTCACTCGAATTCCAGTTTTCTTTAAAGGCGTTCATTACCTTGGGACCACGAAGGGCCTGTTGGTGAGCAAAGACAAAGGCGCAAGTTGGCAGACGCAAGGCTCCCCTGTGGATATCTGGCAAGGCCCCTTCTTCGGCCGTGATCAACAGGAGATGCTCGTCGTTGGCGAATCAGGCATTCACCAGACGAAGGACGCAGGGGCGACATGGCGTCGCGTGGCCGACCTCAAACCAAACGCAGACGGATTTAAATTCACCGCCGACTGGTTCGGTTGCTACGCTTGGGATCCGGTAAATGATATCATCTATGCTTCCTCGATGGGAAATCCCGTCTTCAAACTAGCGCTCGGAGAATAACCATAGACAAAACCCCCAATCCACATGAACAAGACTATCACCTTCATCCTCTCCGCCTCTCTCCTCATCGGACATACCGCTAACGCCCAAGACAAGGTCCGCCGGGACATCGCCTACGACGATGCGCACGCAAGTCAGATCCTAGATTTCTATCCGGCAAAAACAGACAAACCGGCGCCGGTCATGGTTTTCTTCCATGGAGGTGGCTGGCGAGGCGGCTCCAAGAAACACCTTCCCCGATTTTTGACCAAAGCGAACGCCGACGGCTGGCTTGCAGTAGTCTCGGTCGAGTATCGCTTTACCGACGTCGCCCCCCACCCCGCCCAAGTTGATGACTGCGCGCGAGCCATCCAATTTCTTCGACAAAATGCCAAAGAGTGGAATATCGACCAGGATCGCATCGGTGTCACCGGCGGATCGGCTGGCGGGCACCTCTCGGCATACATCGCCCTCCAGGACGATGAAGCGAAACCAAAATCCAAAGATCCCGTTGAGCGGCAGTCCTCGCGCGTTTCATTCGCAATCCCATTCGCCGGGCCAACGGACTGGGGATTGCTGAGCACCGTCAAGCACGACCACCCGGCATATCGACAACTCCTGGGCTACGAACCGGGCACTCCGGCTGATGAAATGTCCCCGGAAAAGAAGAACGACGTTTCGCCGCTCCACTTTGTTTCCTCCGATGATCCTCCCATTCTGATTGTCCATGGCGACGCTGACAAGATCGTTCCAATCGAGCACCAGGGCACCTACACTTGAGAGAGTCCGATAATTGATTCGAGATAGTCTTGATCCAAGACAGCATCAACCCCCTTTCTCCCCCATCCGATCCGGTCCAAAGGCGGCTTCAAAGCCCTCCCGCCAAAAGCAAATTCCTAGCAGTAAGTAACTTCGTTAGCGTTCACACCAAGAGTCAAGAAAAGTAGGGGGATGAGTATTTTCATGGCCGCTACTCAAGCATATAGTGATGTCAGCCGCAGCCCAGAATGTCACAAGCTACTCAGCCACGGTCTCCGTGATATATATATGCGTACAAACTCACTGCAATCACAATCAAACCGAAGGCAATGGCAGCCACCCATATAGCCCGGCAAATGAGAACGATATTACTTTTGAACCACCCCGCGCAGGAACGACACTCGTAGTAGCTGTTAAAGTAGAGACGACTAGACTGTAATTCATACAGATTGCTTTTTATTCCTGATTCGACGGCGTTCTGGATTTCTTCGCTGGTAAACACCAGTTTGTTACACTTATGGCATTTTGCTTTTTCAAGCTCAGCGAGCGTATCCGTAAACTTGGTTTGTTCCATCCCTTAACACTTTCTGTTTTCTGTAATAGAGTCAATGTCACAAGCACCCGGTGGTTTACCTTTGGCCACTGACCAGAAGCCTGTTAATTGTCGGGTGTGAAGAATACGTTTTTAGTTTTATTGCTCTGCTTTGTGTTGGCATCTTGTGGGGAAGAGAAACCCATTGAGGCTGACAAAACAATTCAAGAGCGGGCTGAATCCGGAGAAGCAAAAGCTCAAAATACCTTGGGTGTGATGTATGCCCTCGGCAATGGAGTAGCGCAGGATTTCGCTGAAGCTATAGAGTGGTATCGCAAGGCCGCTGAACAAGGGAATATATATGCCCAAAATAATTTGGGTGGAATGTATGATAAGGGAGAAGGAGTCCCACAGGATGATGTCGAAGCCGTGAAATGGTATCGTAAGGCTGCTGAACAAGGTTATGTCGATGCCCAAATGAACTTGAGTTTGATGTATGATGAGGGCAGAGGAGTCCCACAGGATGATGCCCAAGTTGCAAAATGGCTTCGTAAGGCTGCTGAACAAGGATACATGCAGGGCCAATACAATTTGGGTTTGATGTATGCCCTTGGTGATGGGGTAGCCCAGGATTTGGGTGAAGCAGTAAAGTGGTATCGTAAGGCCGCTGAACAAGAATACGCCTACGCTCAATACAACTTGGGCACGATGTGTCGCAATGGGGATGGAGTCCCTAAAAATAACACCGAAGCAGTAAAGTGGTACAGTAAGGCCGCTGAACAAGGACATGTAGACGCCCAAAATAATTTGGGTTGGATGTACGATAAGGGAGATGGAGTCCTAAAGAATAAAACTGAAGCAGCAAAGTGGTATCGCAAGGCGGCTGAGCAGGGAGCCGAAAACGCCAAGGAATGGATTGAGAAAAACGCCAAGAAGAAGGATGATTAAGGCCAGCGAGAATGCCACAAGCACCCGTCCCAACCTACCGAGTGGTAGAATATTTAATGGCTTAATATTATAAGATTACAAAAGACCCGTCCGTTACACTGTTATAAAATTATCATATATTTCTAAGAGCTTTATGCCAGCAGTACTGGTAGTTGTCGGGTATGAAAAATGTAAGGGTTTTCTTGGCAGCCATTTTAGGGCTATTTTTATGCACGCCTGTTTTCTCAGATGAGAAATTTGAAGAGTTAGCTGAGAAAGCTAAAGCGGGAGACGCAGAAGCCCAATCCGACTTGGGTGTGATGTATAACAAAGGCGAAGGAGTCCCTAAGAATAATGTTGAAGCCGCGAAGTGGTTTCGCAAGGCCGCTGAGCAGGGACTCGAAAACGCAAAGGAATGGCTTAGGAAAAATGCCAAGGAGAAGACCGAGTAAGGCCAGCTAGGATGCCCCAACCACCCGTTGCAACCTACCGAGTCGAATACGAGCCATCCCGTGGCTCATGGCTGCTATCCTTACATCTAACAATGTGCTAAAAGGGTAAAAACACCCACTCACAAACAGGCATCAAAAAAAGACATGTCGTAGTGTTTTCCACGAGGTTCACTGGGTGACTTTGTTACTTGTGATTAATCGTAGATAAACAACAACAGCAATTATCTTAGAGGGTTAATAGTTATGGATTTAAATAACATTAATAACAACTCCCCTAGGACAACCTATACCCACCTCGAATGGTCCCCCCCTCCCCTTTATTACGGTAACTAAGATTCTCTCTAAGATAAACCTAGGTACCGGAATTGGGGAGGTAGTGGGAACGGACCCCGATCGCGTAAGCGAGGAAGGGGTGCGTGAGCACGATGGAGGGGGATGATGGAGGTATAGGAGAAGGGACAGCGCAGCGTCCCTCTCCCCGTGTTGATAAGCATACACCAAACCACCCCACCACTTTTCTTTCTATAGGTGGGGTGGTGGTTTTAACCGCCTAGAACCCCTTATCAACCAACCTAAAGAACTTCTTTTGTTTATGTTCATCGGGCTTCTTGAACTCCTCAACCAATCCGTCCTTTATAAGCTTATCTAATACTCGTTTCGCTGAGGATTGGGAAAGATCTATGTCTGCGTAACACACTCCCTCTCCTTTCTGTTTGGCAAGAAGATCCATCAAGGCATCCCGGTGACCATTTTTATCACCTTTCGACGACTCCCCCACCACCTTCATATCCAGCTCATAACCACTGAAATCGAAACTGATGATCGGACTTGTCTTAGGCGCCGGCCAGTCTCGTAAAACCATGTCGACCACAACCCGTTGTTCCTCCTTGTCGGGCCTAAGGAAGAACATGGAGTCGAAGAACCCAGCCTTAGCACTGGCTCCCCTAGCTGCATCGACAACCTGTTTATCTTTGCCGCCACCTTTGGCTGTGTGATCGACAAGCATAATGGCAGCCCCAGTCTCCTCGGCTAACCCTTGAAGGTCTCCAAGCTCCTTTGAGGTGCTATCATTGGAATTCTCCTCAGTGAGCCATCCGGTTCGATAAAGGGAGTCAATAACGACAAACTTGTAATTGTTGTTAATGATCAAATCCTTAATCTCACCAATCCGGGGCAATCTTTTGGTTCCTCTCAAACACTGAAAATCGAGGTTGTTAGGGATGGATGGAGCAACGATCGACAGGCGCTTACTGAATGAATTCAACTTCAACTCGTAGTCGAGATAACACACAGGGACATTGATGACATCCTTACCGATGAAGGAGTCCCCGTTAGCGACAGCATAGGCCATCGCCAATGAGAACCACGTCTTATAGGTCTTTGCACCACCGATAATACTAACAACCTCCCCTTCTCGAAGCATCCCATCAATAATGGTGGGAGCATCAAGGGCTCTGATTGACTCGGCATCAGCTAACCAGACATCGCTCCCGTTAAGGATCCTCCAAGCGAATGGCACCACCTTAGTATTGTTAGGTTCAACTAGCGTGCTCATCGGTGTTGTCATTGTTGAAGAAATTAAAACGCTGGTTTTGTTTTCCTTGGATCCACAGAAGTGAGCCAAGAACATCAAACCCTGTGGCCTTTTGAACGAAGTCAAAGACATCGCCGTGCTCGTCTGTGCCGTGGTCCCTCCACTTTCTTCCCGCATCAAACACTGAGAAGCTTGGATTAAGGTCGTCTCTAAATGGACTGCGACAGGACTCCGAGGGCTCACCGGGTAGCCCAAGGTCCTCCCAGGCATCATGAATCCGATAAACTTCCTTTAGATAATCGAAGTCATTCTGGATGTGGGCCTTAGGCTTTGTTGTTATTGGCCTTTCAACCTTGGCAACTATCCTTAGCTTTGGCTTCTCCTGAGGAAGCGTCGGCAGATTTCCCCAACCATCGGGCCACTTGATCTCTTCAAAGGCAATCTCAAGAGGCGGAGCAGCGACAACTGTTTCATAGCTCATCCCATTTGGATGTTTGCCTGCAATGATCGTGTAACTCCTATCAGATCTCCACTCACCTACTGGCTCACCTAAAGCATCCTTAAGATGAGTCATCGGTGGGATCTTTTCATCATATATGGTCACCCATAGGTTCGCTCCTCGTCGCCCTTTGGTTCTAAGGGTCTCCTCCAAAAAGGGGTTAACACGAAGGAACACGCGCATCGCTTCTTCACAGTCGAAATCAATCGAACAGAGTCCCCCTGAGGGAGCCCCAAGCGACACTGCGATCGCCGAGGCCCCTTCGAGGAGGTTTTGGTAGGATGAGGTCTGGGTGTCTTCGAATGTCTTTTCTGGCCACCCTTTGACCATGGTTGCTTTGGAGCCTTCTCTGATTGGCAGCAAGACAGCTTTGCGACCAAGAGCCTGTAGAATAGCTTGTGGGTCCTTCTTCATTCTCGGCCCTCCTTGTTGGATGTTGTTATTGAAGCAGAGATCAA
>Ga0257126_1000608_pt1 | contig 28415 bp, 28 predicted proteins | sample SI060_120mmetaG_FD_190151 | JGI IMG/M metagenome (GOLD analysis project Ga0257126, IMG submission 190151) | Marine microbial communities from Saanich Inlet, British Columbia, Canada - SI060_120m | ecosystem: Environmental > Aquatic > Marine > Inlet | place: Canada: British Columbia | collected... | reverse complement strand
ATCAGCTTCTGCTTCAAGAAGCTCTTGAGCACCTCCAAATTTAGAACGAAAACCTGTCATTACTTCATCTGCAATTAACAAGGCTCCTTTGGTTTTTAAGTACTCTTTTAATTCTTTTAAGAAACCATTTTGCGGTATCACAACTCCCATATTTCCACCTACAGGCTCTATAATAACTCCAGCAATATCTGTATGCTCTTCAAAATGTTTTTTTACACTGTCTAAATCATTGTAAGTCGCAATTAAAGTATTTTTTACAGCCTCTTTTGGAACTCCTTGACTTCCAGGAATACTTAAAGTGGCTAATCCAGAACCAGCAGCAACTAATAATGAATCTTGATGCCCATGATAACACCCTGAAAACTTAATTATTTTATTTTTACCTGTATAGGCTCTAGCTAATCGAACACCACTTAAAACAGCTTCTGTTCCAGAATTAACGAACCTTACCTTATCCATTCCAGGAAATGCATCACATACTATTTTTGCAAGTGTTATTTCGTTTTCTGTAGAAGCTCCGAATGAATAGCCATTTTTTAAAGCTTTATGAACAGCTTTTTGAACTTTTTTATGACGGTGACCTAAAATCATTGGGCCATATGATAAAACTAAATCTACATACTTGTTTCCATCAACATCTATAATTTGAGAACCTCTTCCTCTTTTTATAAATAGTGGATTCCCTCCAACAGATGTGAATGCTCTTACAGGTGAATTAACAGCTCCTACTAGATTTACTAGTCCTTTTTCGTAAAGTTTTTGAGATTTTTTAAAACCCATTTTTCTTGTTTTTTTCTATTGCAACAAATAATTAGCACCACTCAACTGCTACGAAATAGAAATTTCTATTTACCTAATTTTTTAGCAGCCTCTTTTGCAAAATATGTGATAATGATACTAGCTCCTGCTCTCTTCATAGAAAGTAAACTTTCCATCATTACTTTTTCGCCATCTATCCAACCCTTTTCTGCAGCAGCTTTTACCATAGCATATTCTCCACTTACATTATAACAAGCTATTGGTCTGTCAAAGTCATTTTTTAAATCACGAATAATATCTAGATAAGATAAAGCAGGTTTCACCATTAAAATATCAGCACCTTCTTGATCATCAAAATTAGCTTCACGCAAACCTTCATCTCTATTTGCAGGATCCATTTGATAGGTTCTTCTATCACCAAAACTGGGTGCCGAGTCTGCTGCATCTCTAAACGGACCATAAAATGATGATGCGTATTTTACTGAATACGCCATAATTGGTAAGTTTACAAATCCAGTATTATCTAGCGCTTCTCGAACCATTTTGATGGTTCCATCCATCATCCCAGAAGGTGCAACCATATCTACTCCTGCTTTTGCATGAGAAACTACTTGTTTTGCGATGTTTACAAGTGTCGCATCATTCTCTACATCATTATTATGAATAATTCCACAATGTCCGTGAGTGGTGTATTCACAGAAACAGACATCAGTAATTACATATAATGTTGGATAGTTTTTTTTGATAAAACGTATTGCTTGTTGCATAATTCCGTTATCGTTCCAGGTCTCTGTTCCTTCTTCGTCTTTATTGGAAGGAATACCAAATAGTAAAACAGCAGGAATATTTAATTCAACAACCTCCTCTAATTCTTTTGAAATTCTATCTAATGAATAGCGTTTAATTCCTGGCATTGAAACAATTTCTGTTTCTATATTTTCGCCTTCTTCTATGAATAAAGGGTAAACAAAATCATCTACAGAAAGTTTTGTTTCTTGTACTAATCTTCTAATTCCCTCAGATTTTCTTAATCTTCTAGTTCTATTGTACATAATGTAAATTCACTAATTCAATAACACTTTCTACCGTTGGTAATTGTGCAACTTCTACTTTCTCAAAATGTTTTTTTGCCTCTTTAGCGGTAGATGCTCCAATACAAAAAGCCACCTTATCTGTGGTGTTTTTTTGGAGATAACTTGCTACTGTAGAAGGGCTGTAAAACAACACTCCACCAACATTTTCAGGAACTATCTCAGGGCTATACATGGTCTTGTAAGCCTCAACTTCGTTTACTTTAATTTTATTTTCAGATAATACCTTAGATAAGGTATCTAAACGTAAATCACTACAAAAATAAGTGACGTTATCCCCCTTCATTTCTTTGGAGAGATATTCTGCTAACTTTTCAGCATTCTTTTCAGCATGATTTACAGGCCCTATTTTCTGTTGAATCAACTTCTTAGTTCTTCTGCCTACACAAAAGATGTTTTTGAAATTTAATTCCTCTTTTGTGAAATTATCTAGCAAGGCTTCTACACCGTTTTTGCTGGTAATAATTACATTTTCTATAGCTTCTTTAACTACTTTTGGAGCTATTCTATTTGATCTTACTTTAATAAAATCTGAACTCTCTGATGCAATATTATTATGAAATAATTTTGCCTGACTTACAGAAAGTGATTTTGTTGAAAATACACGAGTACTTATTTCTTCTTCAACATCTATATCGTCTATGATCAATTGCTTTCCTCCTCTATCAATAACATAATCTGCACAATCTTGTGCTAAATAACGATGTTTACCTAGGGGGGTAATTTTAGCAACCTCTATTTTCTTTTTTCCGTCTTTACTTAATAGTACTCCTTTAAAATTTATTTCTTCTGTTTTTTCATCTACATAAGCAAGCGCCCCAATTGGTGCAGTACAACCACCTTCTAAACGGTGTAAAAATTCTCGTTCTATAGACACACATACTTCGGTTTCATGATGATTAAGTTGTTCGCATGCGTCTTTTACAAAATCATCTTCAGCCAAAGAAGCCACCATAATAGCTCCTTGAGCTGGTGCCGAAATCATCCAAGAAAGATTCACTGCTCCTGCTGGACGTTTCCCTATTCTTTCTAGACCAGCAGCTGCAAATACAGCACCATTCCAATCATTATCTTCTAACTTCTGTAATCGAGTATTTACGTTTCCTCTAAGCTCTACAACTGTATGAGTTGGAAAACGATTTAGCCACATGGCTTTTCTTCGCAAACTACCCGTTGCTATTGTTGCTTCTTTACGAGCAAAAAACTCTTCAGTATCTTTTAAAACAAGAATATCACTATAATTTGCTCTTTTTAAAACCGCTGCTTGGATAATACCTTCTGGTAAAACAGTTGGAACATCTTTCATAGAGTGAACAGCAATATCTATTTCATTATTTAACAAAGCAATGTCTAGGTTTCTTGTAAAAACCCCTGTAATTCCTAACTCATAAATTGGCTTGTTGAGAACAATATCTCCTGTAGATTTTATAGGAACTATTTTTGTTTCATACCCTATTTCATTCAACATTCGTTGAACTTTATTGGCCTGCCACAATGCTAATTCGCTATCGCGTGTACCTATTCTAATAACTTTCTGCATAGAGTATTGTTATGATTTTCCGAAAACTTTAGACATTATTTGAATACTATCATTCACCGACGTCTCTTCTTCTTTCAGATGTTTTACAAACTGAGTTGTAATTTTTTGAATGAACCTATTGGTAAGTATCTCTGCTTGGGTTTCATCAAAATTCTTAATTTTCTTTTTTTGAAAATTAATTTCGTCTTTTTGAATTGCTTCTAAAGACTCTTTTAAAGCATTAATAGCTGGTACTAATTTTCTATTATTTAACCAATCATTAAATTCTTCTTTGTAAACTTCAATAATTTCTTCTGCTATTGGAACTTCCTTTTGTCTTGTTGATAATGTTTCTAGTGTTATTTTAGACAATTCATCAACATTCACCAAAGATACGTTTTCATATTCACTCACAGAGGTATCTACATTCTCTGGCATTGATAAATCTAGAATTAAAATCTTCCTATCAGTAGAAAGGTGTTCTTTAGTAACTGTTGGCGTATCTGAACCTGTTGAAACTATTAAAATATCTGAATTAGCAATTTCTTCGGTAAGATTCTCAATAGAAGAATTTCTAATAGATGTATGCTCTTTTACAAAAGAAATTGCTTTTTCTTCAGTTCTATTAATTAAGCAAACAGCTTTATTTTTAGTATACTCTGCTAAATTCATACAGGTATGTTTCCCCATTTTTCCCAATCCAAATACTAAAATATTTTTTGAATTATAGCTCGGTATGTTTTGAATTATATATTGAACTGCTGCATAAGAGACAGAGGTGGTACCTGAACTTAGTTGAGTTGTGTTTTTTACTTTCTTGCTGGCTTGTAATACTAAATTTACAAGTCTTTCCAAATGTGCATTAATGGTCAGATATTTCTTAGCTAACTTAAAGGCTAATTTTAACTGACCTACGATTTCATAATCTCCTAAAATTTGACTCTCTAAACCAGTCCCTATTCTAAACAACTGATTTATGGCCTCATTACCTTTATACACATTTGAAATACGTGCAAATTCTTCTACATTTCCATCAGAATATTTACACAACAATTGAATTAATTGATAAGGATGTTCTGCAAACCCAGTAATTTCTGTCCTGTTACACGTAGAGAGAATAAAAATTCCTTCAAATCCAATTTCTTTGGCTTCTTTTAATAATTCTATTTGATTTTCTTTAGATAAGCTATATCTACCGCGGGTGTGTGCGTCAGCTTTTTTGTAACTAACTCCAATATTGTATAAATTTCTTTGTTGATGATCTAATTTCATTCAAATATTTAAAAAGAATGCTCAAAAGTAAAAAGTAATTACAGATAAAAATGTCGCTAAAAGTACTTTTTATATCGTTCTGTGTTTTTTGAATGATTTTTATTTTAAAAACATCGATAATATTGTATTTTTGTAGTGAAATCAATAGATACAAACCTTACTGTGTAGAATCATTCTAAATAAAGAAGGTTTTAAATAAATTTTTAATGATGTTAAAAAATGTCGCTGGAAGTTCATTTGATGAAATTAATTTAGAAAATGGATTTCGTATTCTTGAATTTCAAAACGAGAGTGATGAAACACTCCGTTTTGAAAGAAATATAGACAGTACCTTCATTCAAATTCATTTTTGCGTGAAGGGAAATTCAAAATTTTTATTCAATAACGGAAACTATACTTTTGATGTGTTGGATAGACGCTCTATCATACTCTATAACCCGCAGAGAAATTTACCTATAAACCTAGAAATATACCCAAAAACTGTTTTAGTATCTCTTCTAATTTCAATTGAAAAGTTTCATTCTTTATTTTCTAAAGAAGCTAGTTATATTCCTTTTTTAAGTGAAGAAAATAGCAATAAAAAATACTATGATGATGTAGAAATAAAACCAATGGTTTTACTTGTTTTAAATCAAATAATTAATTCAAGTATTAATAGCTCAATTAGAGATTTGTATATAAAAGGGAAAATTTATGAATTATTAAGCCTTCATTTTCAGAAAGATGAATCTAATTTAGGAGAATATTGTCCATTTTTAGTTGATGAACAAAATGTACTGAAAATTAGAAAAGCAAAAGATATCATCATTGCTAATATGTCGGAACCACCAAGCTTACAAGAATTAGCAAATGAAATTGGGCTTAATATTAAAAAACTAAAAGAAGGCTTTAAACAGATTTATGGAGATACTGTTTTTAGTTTTTTATTTGATTATAAAATGGAACACGCAAGACGTCTTTTAGAGAGCAATCAGCACAATGTTAATGAGGTCGGTCTAAAGGTAGGCTATAGCACATCCAGTCATTTCATAGCTGCTTTTAAGAAGAAATTTGGTACGACACCAAAGAAATATGTAATGTCGCTAAATAATTAACTAGCACCATTTTTTAAACAGCAGCTCAATACAAAAAAATTTGAAACAATTAAGCCATAACGACATTCAAAACCAGCAACAACAATTTCCAATCACTATTGTATGTGATGCTATTAGAACTCCAGAAAATATTGGAATGTGTTTTCGTATTGCAGAAAGTTTTGGTGTTTCAAAAATATATTTACATGAAAGTTCTCCAGCAACAGATAACAGCAATGTAAAAAGAACCGCCAGAAATACTGTTAATCAAATAACGCATTCTACTTATACTAGTTTTAACAATACCATTCAACAATTAAAAGAGGAAGGAAATACAATTATTGGAATAGAAATTACTGATAAAAGTATCGATATTCAGAATTTTAATTTTAAGAATCACGAAAAAATCGTTTTACTTTTGGGAAGCGAAAGACATGGGATTAAAAATATAGATCACATAGATTATAGTATTTCAATACCCATGTATGGCAGAAACTCTTCTATGAATGTAATTCATAGTTTAGGTATTGCTTTGTATGAAATAACAAATCAATTGAAATAACACAATTAACTTAATATTTACTGAAATAAATTCAGCATAAGAATGAAAGGAGTTTTACTTATTAATTTAGGATCACCAGATACAACAGAAACCAAAGATGTTAAACGTTATTTGGGAGAGTTTTTAATGGACGAACGCGTAATTGATGTAGCCTATTGGAAACGTTATTTACTCATAAAAGGAATTATTTTACAAATTAGACCAAAAAAATCTGGAGCCGCATACAAAAAAATCTGGTGGGATGAAGGATCTCCGTTGGTAGTAATTTCCGAACGATTTTCTAAAAAAGTTACAAAAAAAGTTGAAGTTCCTGTAAGCTTAGCTATGAGATATGGTTCTATGAGCATGGAAAAAGGGTTTAAAGAACTTACTGAGCAAGGTGTTGATGAAATTTTACTAGTGCCATTATACCCTCACTACGCAATGTCTTCTTACGAAACAGTAACTGTAAAAGCAGAGCAAATTGTGGCAGAACAGTACCCGAATGTAACTATGGATATTCTACCAACTTTTTACAATAAACCAGAATACATTAAAGCAATGAGCGATAATATCAAAAACCATTTAGATGATTTTGAATATGATCATGTATTGTTTTCTTATCATGGAATCCCCGAAAGACACATCAGAAAGTCAGACCCTACAAATAACCATTGTAAATTAGATGGAAGTTGTTGTGAGCGTAATTCTGTAGCACATCATACGTGTTATAGGCATCAGTGTTTTGAAACTACTAAAGGAATTGTAAAAAATCTAGAGCTAGAAGAAGGAACCTACAGTAATTCTTTTCAATCTCGTTTGTTAAAAGATCCTTGGCTTAAACCATACACCGATTTTGAATTAGAAAAATTTCCAAAACTAGGAAAAAAGAAAGTGGCTGTTATTACTCCGGCATTTGTTTCTGATTGTTTAGAAACTTTAGAGGAAATTGCGATGGAAGGAAAAGAAGATTTTTTAGAAGCCGGTGGAACAGATTACAAACACATTCCTTGTATGAATGATAATGATGACTGGGTAGATGTTATGGTAAATTGGATAAATGATTGGGGAAATAAATAATATATTGGTAATCATTCGCCATTTACAACCTTTAAATCTAAATTATAAAAAATGGATATTTCATATATAAAAGCACTGCATATTATTTTTGTAGTCACTTGGTTTGCTGGATTATTTTATATTGTTAGATTGTTTATTTACTTCGCTGAAGCAGACGAAAAAGAGGAACCAGCTAAAGGTGTTTTACAAACTCAATACAAAATCATGAGTAAGCGCCTTTGGTATATTATTACCTGGCCATCTGCAGTTTTGGCAAGTTTATTTGCCTTTTGGATGCTTTATTTAGAACCCTCTTATCTACTAATGCCTTGGATGCATGTAAAACTATCATTTGTTTTAGCATTGTATTTTTACCATGCAGGATGTCAGAAAATATTTAATCAACAGCAAAGAAACATCGTAAAGTTTACATCATTTAGATTAAGAATCTGGAATGAAGTAGCTACTATTTTATTATTTGCAATTGTATTTTTAGTAGTCTTAAAAAGTGCAATTTCTTGGGTCTGGGGAGTTGTTGGAATTGTTCTATTTGGAATATTAATGATGTTAGGTATTAAACTTTACAAGAACATTCGAAAAAAAAATAACTGGGAAAATTAATTCTACATAGAACTGATGTTTGAGTTTAAATTTCACCAATAGTTATTTTTTATAACTTCATACTTTGCTCAAAAGGTATTCGATTTACAATACTTCTTCCCAAAGTAACTTCATCTGCATATTCTAATTCATCACCAACAGATATACCACGAGCAATAGTTGAGGTTGCCACCCCAAACTTTTCAATTTGTTTGAATATATAAAAGTTAGTTGTATCACCTTCCATAGTTGAACTCAATGCAAAAATTAATTCTTTAATTTCATTATTTTTTACTTTTTCTATCAAACTTTCTATCTCTAAGTTTTGAGGACCTATACCTTCAATAGGTGAAATTTTACCTCCTAAAACATGATACAAACCTCTAAATTGGGAGGTGTTTTCAATGGCCATAACATCCCGTATATCTTCAACAACACAAACAACTGAAGAGTCTCTTTTAGGGTTATTACATATTTCACATAATATAGTATCAGATATATTATGACACTTCTCACAAGTTTTAACTTCTGTCCTTAAGACCTTAAGAGATTCTGTTAGGTAATTGGTGTTTTCAGTAGGCTGTTTTAATAAGTGTAATACTAAACGTAACGCAGTTCTTTTACCAATACCTGGCAGACGTGCTACTTCATTAACTGCATTTTCAAGAAGTTTTGATGAAAATTCCATGGAAGTAAAATTACAAATTATGAATGACGAATTCATAAAAAACTGAAAAGATAATCGTATAATTATGTTTTTAGTCTTTTGATAATTTTCTACTTTCTAAAAACTAAAAAACATATATTCGTATTCATTAACAGAATTAGCATAACAATGAAACCTTTACATATATTACTCTTAATTGTTGGATATTTTAGTGTATTACTAATTATTTCATTTATTACAGGTAAAAAGGCAAACAACAATACATTTTTTAAAGCTAATAATTCATCTCCATGGTATTTAGTAGCATTTGGTATGATAGGTGCCTCTTTATCAGGCGTCACCTTTATTTCAGTACCTGGCTGGGTAGAAAATCAAAGTATGAGCTACATGCAAATGGTATTTGGCTATATTTTAGGATATGCTGTCATTGGATTAGTTTTACTACCGCTATATTATCGATTAAATCTAACCTCTATTTATACTTATCTAGAAGATAGGTTTGGGAGATACTCCTACAAAACAGGAGCTTCATTTTTTTTATTGTCTAGGACTATTGGTGCAGCATTTCGATTATTTTTAGTTGCTAATGTATTACAATTACTGTTATTTGATGAATTTGGAATTCCATTTTGGCTAACTGTTACCATTACTATTTTATTAATTTGGTTGTATACTTTTAAAGGAGGAATTAAAACTATTGTATGGACTGATACGCTTCAAACATTGTTTATGCTTATTGCAGTTGGTGTTTGTATTTATACCATTTCAGATGAAATGAATATTTCAAATATATTTAATTATGTTTCTGACAGTGAACTATCTAAAACTTTCTTTTTTGAAGATTATAAAGCTGGAAATTATTTTTGGAAACGATTCTTCTCTGGGGCTTTCATAGCCATTGTAATGACAGGTTTAGATCAAGATATGATGCAAAAGAATCTAAGCTGTAAAAACTTAAAAGATGCACAAAAAAACATGTTTTGGTTTACCATTGTTTTGGTCATTGTTAATTTTTTCTTTTTGGCATTAGGAGTTTTATTAACAGATTATGCGCAGCGAAATGGAATAGATGCACATAAAGATCAACTATTTCCTATTATAGCCACCAAAGGAACTTTAGGCTTGACTACTGCAATGTTTTTCCTCTTAGGACTAATAGCTGCAGCATACTCTAGTGCAGATTCAGCTTTGACTTCATTAACCACATCATTTAGTATAGATATATTAGAAATAGACAAGAAAAAAAATACTCAAAAGCAAGAAAATATTAGAAAAAAAATACATGTTTTATTCTCAGTTATACTTATTGCTGTTATTCTAATTTTTAAGTATTTTATTGCAGATGAAAGTGTTATTGCAAAAATATTCACATTTGCAGGGTACACTTATGGCCCATTATTAGGATTATATTCTTTTGGATTATTCACCAAATTTAAAGTAAAAGATAAAGCTGTTCCTTTCATTTGTATTATAGCACCAATACTAACACTATTGACCAATTATATAACAATAAATTATTTTGAATTTGATTTTGAATTCTTTGTTCTAGTAGTAAATGGAGCCTTCACATTTATTGGGTTAATTTTATTTAAAAAACACCATAATGATTAATGCTTTAGAATTAGTTTCAATATCAGATTTTGCACTTTCCATGGTTTGCCTATTTCTAGCTGGATTAACACTAGGAAATGGAAAAACTAATAAATCTCCTGATAAATTTCTTGGTTATTTTATTTTATTTGTTGGCCTATCTGCATTTATGGGAGGACTAAATCATGGTTTTTTTGAGCCTTTACATCAAAGTTATTACCCAAGACTTTTAACCTTCATATTTGCTGCGGGTGGAACTTTCTGTATTTTCAATTATACCATCAAAGTTTTTACTAAAGGAAGAACAGCTAGTATATTGACTATAGCTAGTTATATTCAGCTTATAGCTTTTATTTTAGCCACCCCTTTCACTGATAATTTTTTACTTGTAATTGGAAATTATACCCCTATTTTATTTTTCTTTTTTATGATGAATTTACTCAATTTAAAAAAAGGAAAAAGAGAACAATATTTTTCGCTTTTCTTTCTAATAATGGCACTTGGAACAATTGTTCAAATAACCAAAATAAGTGCATCAGATTTAATAAATAATAGTACGTTATTTCACACCATTGTTTTAATAGGGTATATCATTTTATATTTTGGAATTCAACAAAAAAAATCTTCGAATCGTTAAAATCTTTTATTATTATTTTTTTGAGTCTTAAAAGACTTCGTATTTTTACTTTATATAAACATGAATGAATGTCAAAAGATTTAAGTAACTACAGAAAATCCTATGAAAAACAGGAGTTACTGGAAAGTAATTGTCCAGAAAATCCTCTAGAATTATTCCAGAAATGGTTTTTAAATGCCGATGCATCAAATACTGTAGAAGAAACAAATGCAGTATCTCTTAGTACCATTGGCAAAGATGGTTATCCTAAAAGTAGAATCGTACTGCTTAAGAAATACAATGAAGAAGGTTTTATTTTTTACACAAATTATAATTCAGAAAAAGGAAAAGCCATTCAAGAAAATAATCAAGTCTGTTTGTCTTTTTTTTGGCCATCCCTAGAACAACAAATTATCATTAAAGGTAAAGCTGAAAAATTATCGCAAAAATCATCAGATGGATACTTTGAATCTAGACCAACGGGAAGTAAGCTTGGTGCCTGGGCCTCTAACCAAAGCACCGTTGTAAAATCTAGAGATATCTTAGAGAATAATCTTAAAAAATTTGAAGAAAAATTTAAAGGAAAAGAAATCACAAGACCTCCTCATTGGGGTGGTTTCATGGTAAAACCAAAAGCTATTGAATTTTGGCAAGGTAGACCCAACAGAATGCATGACAGAATTCTTTACAGGTTAAAAGAAGATTTATCATGGGAAATTGAGAGATTAGAACCTTAATTATTTAAGTTTACATTATTACAATAGTAATCTTGTATTTTAGTGTTCTATGATAAAGAAGGTTTTTATTTTCATATTTTTTTTAATGAGTTTTTTTCAAATAATGAGTCAGAATGACTCCATGCAAAAAACCAATCCAATTATATATTTTGAGGCAAGTGCTGGGGTTGCAAGATTAAATAGCGATATATCTACAAATGTTAATTTTACTGGTATATATCAAAAAAACAAAGACCTCCTTACTTTTAGATTCAGTGAAAGCAGTGTTATAAATGGTAGATTAATTATTTTCTTTCCAATAGTTGTCCAAGAAACTATAAACTCTGAATTTGCATTTCTTTATGGTAGAAGATGGTTACAAGATAATTCTTCAACAAGTTTATCCATAGGTGTTTCTTACAACGATTTTAAAGATGAGTTTGATTTAAATATTGATTCATATTCAATAAACTCTAACCACATTGGATTACCATTTGAAGCTAATATTAAATGGTTTAAATCTAGAAAAAAACGCATTCGAATTTATGGGCTAGTACCTGTAGGAAAACCAACAAGTTTGGGCGGCGCTTTTGGATTCAAGTTGTCTGGAAATATCTCTAGCAAAAGCTATGTTTCTTTAGGATTAGTATATAGTTTTGGATTTCATAAACAATATTAAATAATAATAATTATCTTGCCTAAAGATTAAAATGTGAAAGATTAATCGATGAAAACATTATACATTGTTAGACATGCAAAATCATCTTGGGAATATCAAGGTGTCAACGACATTGATAGACCCTTAAAAAAAAGAGGAATTAAAGATGCTCATCTAATATCTAAATTTCTATCTAAAAAAATTAATAAACCTGATGTGTTTATTTCAAGTGTAGCCATCAGAGCACTTCACACCAGTGTTATATTCTGTCAAAATTTCAACTATCCTCTTTCAAATCTTAAAATCAAAAAAGAGCTGTATAACTTCAGTGATGGATATCTCGTAAAAACTATCAGAGCTCTTGACAATAGTTTTGATTCAGCTATAATTTTTAGTCATGACCATGGCATTAACACTTTTGTTAACAAATTTGGAAGTAAACCAATTAACCATGTAAGCACTAGTGGTGTAATTGGCATTCAATTTGACGAAAAAAACTGGAAAGACATAAAAAAAGGAATCACCATACTAGTTGAATTTCCTAAAAACCATAAATAGAAAAATATAGGGTAACCTATTCTCTTTTTTAAAATTTACTCAAGACCTTTTGCAGATAAATTACTCTCATTTAAAAATAATTTTACGGAATCGATAAACTGACTATCACCTTCCATAAAATTAGTAGACATTTCAAGGTAACTTAAAAAAGAGATCTTACCAGACAACCTCATATAATCTTTCTCAGTGGTTAAAAGTATTTTCTTTTCTGAGGTTATTGCAGCATACTTAGTTATCATAATATCAATTTCTTTTGAAGAAAAATGATGATGGTCTGAATATATTAGGTGATGAACCTTATTCGCCTTAGCTTTTATGAATGAAGCTAATGGTGCTGGGTTGGCAATACCAGTAACTAGTAATATTTCATAATCACTCAAAGATTCTAAAGGAATATTGAGGAAGCCTGAAGTTGAGTTATAATATTTAATATTAGAAAAAAAGACATGCTGTTGTTGGGTTGCTTTTAATTTTATTTTTATGTTTTGTTGTTTTTCTGAAGAAAGATCTACAGGACATTTGGTCACTACAATAATATGTGCTCTTTTTGCTCCTTTTATATTTTCTCTTAGATTCCCGGTAGGCAATAAAAAATCATCTGTATATAAATCATCATACTTGGTTAATAAAATATAGCAATTTGCCTTTACTTTTCTGTGTTGAAATGCATCGTCCAACAAAACAATATCTAGAGGTTGTTTTTGCTGAAGCTCTTGAATACCATTTGCACGATTTTCGTCAACCGCAACAAGAATCTTTGGAAATTTTTTAAAATATTGTAGAGGCTCATCACCAACATCTTCAGATGTATGAGTGTTTTCTAACTTAATAAAACCCTTGGTTCTTCTACTATAACCTCTACTTAACACTCCTACTTTATATTTTTTTTGTAAAAACCTGATTAAGTATTCTATCTGAGGAGTCTTTCCAGTTCCTCCAACACTTAAATTTCCAACTGCAATAATTGGAATATTAAAAGTTTTAGATTTAAAGAAACCTACATCATAAAAATAATTACGAAAGCGTGTAACTAAATCATATAATAGAGAAAATGGAAATAATAAAAATCGAAGTATACTCACAAATTATTTTTTAAATGATAAACCTTGAAAATGTGATATTAATACGAAAATACAATAAAATTTTTCTTCTATTTTTAATCTAGCTAATAGAAAAAAAGTAAGAGAAGTATTTCATATAATTTTAATTAAAATAGTAACTTTGAGAATGATATTTAAACTATCGTATGTTTACCAAAGAATTATATTTTAGAAAATAAAATTTTTAATGGAAAGTCCTTAATAAATAAAGATGAATATGACCATAAAAAACATAAGTGACTATTTAGAAGAAATTGCTCCATTAAACCAAGCAGAAGATTTTGATAATGTGGGTTTATTAATCGGTAATGAAACTACTGAAGTTGAGGGAATTCTGGTAACTTTAGATACTTTAGAAGAAACAGTCGATGAAGCTATTAAAAAAAAATGCAACTTAATTGTAAGTTTTCATCCTATAATATTTAGTGGATTGAAAAAGATTAATGGAAACTCATATGTTGAAAAAGTAGTCTTGAAGGCCATACAAAATAATATTGCTATTTATGCTACTCATACTGCATTAGACAATAGTAAAGTTGGTGTAAGTTCAAAAATGTGTGAGAAATTAGGATTAATAAACTATAACATATTACTCCCTAAAGAGGATGGCAATACTGGGATGGGTATGATCGGAGATTTACCTAAACCCATGCAAGAGGAAGATTTTTTAAAGTTTACTAAGAAAACTTTTAAAACAAATGGAATTCGTTTTTCTAATCCAACAGGGAATTTAGTGAACAAAGTAGCAGTTCTGGGTGGATCAGGCAGTTTTGCCATTGCTGATGCAATACACAAAAAAGCAGATGTTTATATCAGTGCAGATTTTAAGTATCACGATTTTTTTAAAGCTGAAGGAAAAATCTTATTAATCGATGTTGGACATTATGAAAGTGAACAGTTTACAAAAAACCTTTTGGTTGAGTATCTTACAAAAAAATTCACTAGTTTTGCAATCATTTTATCAGAAAAAAGTACAAATCCAATTTATTATTTATAAACATGGCAAAGAAGAAAGAAGTTACTGTAGAAGAAAAGTTAAGAGCACTCTATGACTTACAATTAATTGATTCTAGAATAGATGAAATAAGAAATGTAAGAGGTGAATTACCATTAGAGGTTGAGGATTTACAAGATGAAGTAACAGGTTTAAATACTAGAGTATCTAATTTATCTGAAGATGTTTCAAACTTAGAGACAGACATCAATAACAAGAAACTAGCCATTGAGGAATCAATTACACTAATGAAAAAATATGAAGAGCAACAAAAAAATGTTAGAAATAACAGAGAATTTGACTCTTTGGCAAAGGAAACTGAATATCAAGAATTAGAAATTCAATTATCTGAAAAACGCATTAAAGAATTTCAAGCTAAAATTGAACAAAAAAACGAAGTTATATCCACAACTAAAGAAAAGCTAGACAAACAACAAGTTCACTTAGATCATAAAAAAGCAGAATTAAATTCTATCTTAAAAGAAACTGAAAAAGAAGAAACATTATTATTAGATAAATCAAAAGAGTTTTCAGCTTCGATTGACAATCACTTGTTAACTGCGTATACAAGAATTAGAAATAAAGTAAAAAATGGACTAGCAGTTGTATCTATTGAACGTGGTGCTTCTGGTGGGTCTTTCTTTACTATTCCTCCCCAAATTCAATTAGAGATTGCCAACAGAAAAAAAATCACAATCGATGAACATAGTGGAAGAATTTTAATTGATGCTGATTTAGCAGCAGAGGAAAAAGAAAAAATCGATAGTCTTTTTGCTTAAATCAATTTTAAAATAAAAAAAACTCAGACTAAAGTCTGAGTTTTTTTTTATTAATAGTCTAGTGATCTTAAATAAGCTAATTTATCTTTCCAAACCTTTAATCCGTTCTTATAAGTATTTAAATTTTTATGAACGTTTTTTACCATAGGATTATCATCCGAAGCATTAGAGAAAAAACTTAAATTATTTTCTAATTGTTGAATTTCACGAATTGATTCATCAATTTTTTTTCTAACAAATACTAGTTCAGAATCTAATTTTCTATTATCATTATTTGCAAGATATCCATTTATAATATTTTTAAATTTCAATAAAACAATTTCATTTTTGTCTAAAGAAAGTTTTGATAATAGGCTATCTATAAATCTATTAAATTGGAGATCAACAGCTTTTGATTCTCTAGGTGTACTTCCAAACTGATTCCAACTATCCATTAAGATTGTTAAAGAATCTTTAGTTGTGTAATCTTCAACTTTAAGAGCCTCAACAAAGGCAATTTTTTGGGCTATGATTTCTTTTTGCTCGTCACTTAATGCGTTTTTCTGATTGTGGTAACGGTCAAAATAATAATTACAAGATGTCTTAAATTTATTCCAAATATCATCTGAAAACTTCCTAGGGACATGTCCTATTTTTTTCCAATCAGATTGTATTTTCTTAAATGTGTTTGTCGTAGTTTCCCAATCTTCACTGTCTTTAATTGATTCTGCTAATTTAATTAGGTCTAATTTAGCTTGAAGATTTTTTTGTTGAGAGTTTTTCTCTTGTTTATAAAACTTATTTTTTTCTCGATTAAATTGCTTGGTTGCCTCTTTAAACTTTTTCCAAATAGATTCACTTTTTGAATAGGGTAATTTACCGGCATCAAAATACTTTGTTCTTAGCGCATCTATATCTTTTATACTTTTCTGCCAATCATTATGTGTCTTATTCATAGAGGAGTCAAAGGAAAGAATTTCATCAATAACTAGCATTTTTGCTTCAATAATAACAACATATTGAGATTTCATACTTTTAAAATGATCATGCCTTTTATCATGAATGATTTTTGTGGCTGCGCTAAATTTATTCCAAACATCATCTCTCATTTCTCGAGCTACAGGACCAATATCTTCTTTCCAAGTTTTATGTAGACCTTGTAATTCTTTAAACGCAGCATTGACATCTTGCATTTCAGCTAAGAATTCTGCTTTTTCAATTAGTTTTAATTTTTCCTCTAAATTATTCTTAAAATCTAAATCTCTAAAATCGTTACTCAAATGTAATAAATCATAAAAACGCTCTACATGATGGTGGTATATTTTCCAAGTATCATTATATTTTGTTTTAGGAACTGGACCAATTAATCTCCATGAATTCTGTAAATCTCTGAAGTGCTTATACATAGTACTTGTATCCGCATTTTCTATTAAAACCTTAAGATCCTCAATTACTTGAACTCTTTTTTCTAAATTATCTTTTAATTGTTTTTCTAAATTAGAGTAATAAATTTCTTTTTGTTTTTTATAATCTGAAAGTAACTTATTGTATTTAGACTTTATTGGGCTGGAATATTGAAAATCAATTGTATTACCGCCCTCAGCTAGAAATACTGATTTTTTCTCTGCTAAAAGTGCTCCAAACTTTAAATTAAAAGCGCTTTTAATTGCTTCCACAGAGGATTTAATATGTTGGATTTTTTGAGTATGTATTAAATTTTCTAGAGCAACTGTTAGCTCTTCAAGGGTTAAGGTATCGTATGCTATGGCCTCAACTTCTTTATTAGGTTTTTCTTGTTCAGTATTTTTCTCAACCTTATCAGGATTCTCTTTCAATACAATATCAGCATCTTGGGATTTTTCTACTTTTTCAATAATAACTTTTTCTTGAGTGTCAGATGCTTTTAACTCATCAGTTACTATTTCAGTATTAGTAGCTTTCGTGACTTCATGCTCAACTTCTAATTCTTGACCATCTACACCTTCTGTAATTGACTCCGAAATGTCAACTTTATTAGTTAGTTCAGTTGCGTCCTCTTTTGATTGGGTTGTTTTCTTATCGTTAATTTTATCTTCATTCGATTCTAACATATCTACAATGTTTAAGGTTCCTATAATATTAAGTATAAAGATAGCAATGTATCACTAAACAACAAAAGAATCACAACATGATTCAAAACTATTTATTCCATATTCTCCAAGATTCTTCTGCTTGTAACTCAAGCATTTCAAGTCCATTTTTTACTTGAGTTCCACGTTTTTTACCTTCAATTAAAAATGCGGTTTCGACTGGATTATAAATTAAATCATACAACAAATGTTTAGGTGTCAGAAATTGATAAGGAATCATTGGCTTTTCATTAATATTTGGATAAGTTCCTAAAGGAGAAGTATTAATGATTATAGAATATTCTTTTAGTAATTTACCTGATAAATCAGTGTAGGATAATTCTGAATTCCTTGTAGGATTTCTAGACACTTTAAAATAATCAATTTTTAATTTTTCAAGAACATAGGCTACAGCTTTTGAAGCCCCACCAGTTCCTAAAATTAAAGCTTTGGTATGATGAGTTTTTAAAAGTGAAATTAAAGAATTCTCAAAACCAAAAACATCAGTATTATACCCAATTAACCTCCTATCATTTGTAAACTTTATTGTATTCACAGCTCCTATTTCACTTGCTATTGTATCTACCTCGTCTAAATAGTTTACAACAGACTCCTTGAAAGGTATAGTAACATTACAACCTTTAAGAGATGTTTTAAACTCATTTAAAATTTCTGGAAAGTGTTGTATTTTTTTAATGTCAAAATTGACATATTTATGATGGTTCAACTGAAGATTCCTAAACTTTTTTGAAAAATAGTTCTTAGAAAAAGAATATGAAATATTCTTTCCTAGCAAACCAAAAAATATGTTATTTAATTTTCCTTCCATAAAAATCTATTACTAATATTAAGCTTATTCCTAAAAAAATATAAAAAATGGCAAACCAAGTTGTAAGATCATTAATCTCAGGAAAATAACGTTGATAATTTTCAATTACTTGATTACCTTGTTGATCTAGTATTAATTTTTGATTTTCTATTTTAAAAATTTTCTCCTTCCATGGCCAAACAATTCCTAAGGATCCTGCTATAAAACCAATAATTATAGCAGTAACTAATTGATGCCATCGTTTTAAAACATAACCTAAGACGTGAGACAAGGAAACTAAACCAAAAGCTGAGCCAGCAGTAAAAACTCCAATAATTTTTAAATAATATATTTTTAATGGGTCTTTAAAGAAATCAAAATTAAATGACAATATGTCTTTGATAACCCCTGATAAAACATTGACTGAATCTACCAATAATAACACATAGTTACCTAATAAAATTAAAATAAATGAACCCGATAGTCCTGGTAGAGTCATTCCTGAAACACCAATAATACCGCAAATAAAAACAAACCAAAGGTTATCGTTTTCTTTTGCAGGGGTAAGAAAGCTAATTCCTAAGCCAATTAAAATACCTATAATTACAAAAATTATTTTTTTAAAACTCCAATCACCAAAATCTTTAGCTATATAGTATAAAGAGCCAATAATCATTCCGAAAAACCAACTCCAGACATACAGCTCAAAGTTTTTTAAAAAAAAGTCTAAAATAAGGGAAACACTAAAGTAACTGAATACACTTCCTAAAATAATGATGCAAATGAATTGGAAATTTGTATACTTAAGAAAACTTTTAAATCTACCATTCAAAATCAATTTAAAAGCTTTTAAATTAAATTTTTGAAATGAATAAATTAATTCCTCATAAAAACCTAACACAAAGGACACCGTTCCTCCAGAAACTCCAGGAACTTTGTTAGCCGCTCCCATAATTATTCCTTTAAAAAAAAGAATTAATTTATCTGTAAAGTTTCTTTCTTTTGACATTACTCTTTCTTAACTGCTAATTTTTCTAATAATAAAATAAGACTAAACCCAATTATTGCAAGTAAACCAGCCATTAATAGTTTAGAATCACCATCAAATGAAAAAGGAGAAACACTTGTTGTGTTAAATGGAACCTCAATTCCTTTTGAATTAGTTCTCCACGAAATGGTTTCTTTCCATGGCCAAATTTTATTTAAAGAACCAGTTATAAAACCAATTAACAGTGCCAAGGTGTAATTTTTATATTTTGAAAACAGCCATTTCAAGACCCTAGAAAAAGTTAATAATCCTAAAATAGCTCCAGCCATAAAAATAATTATACTGAAAAAATCCTTTGTATTAATTGCATTTAAAATAGGCTTATACGCTCCTAAAAGCACCAAAATAAATGAACCCGAAATACCAGGTAAAATCATAGCACAAATAGCAATCATACCTGCTAAAAATAAAAACCAAGGAGAAGAATTCTGTGTTAAAACTGGATTTAATGTAGTAATGTAATATGCAAATATTAATCCAAAAATGAGATATAAATAACATTTGATATTCCATATTTTTATTTGCTTGGCTATGTATATTATACTAGCTAATACCAAGCCAAAGAAAAAAGACCAAATTAGTATGGGATGATTTTCTAATAAGTTTTCTATCAACTTTGCTAGGGATAAAACACTGATACAAATCCCAATAAAAAGAGCTAACAAAAAACGACCATTTACCATCTTCCAAACTTTCATAAACCCTTCATTTTTCAAAACAGAGAATAAACTTAAATTAAAACTGCTAATAGAATTAAGAAGTTCTTCATAAATCCCTGAGATAAAAGCAATTGTTCCACCAGAAACTCCAGGTACAACATCAGCAGCTCCCATAGCCATTCCTTTCAAGGAAATAATAATATAGTCTTTTAACGATCTTTTCATAAAGTTTTTTTATAGTAACGAAGATACTTGAAAAAGTAAAAATACACTCACAAATAAAAAAAACTGAAAGATTTTTTCAGTTTTTTTTATTTTAGAACGAATAGTTAAAATCTAAGACATCTACTCCATAGCCTTCTTATAGTTATAAAGTAATTCTTTAACCTTTGAATTGACTAATACAGAAGGAAAAAGATCCTTCAAAATGGTATGCATATTAAAATCTATCTTCAACCCATTTAATAAGTGAGTTAACCCTTCTTTTTCATTATTAAAAACTAGAGATAATCCGGAGAGCCTGTATTCGATTTCAGCAGTATTTTTGTATGTATCTTGGGCTAAAATTAATACTTCAAATGCAGCTTTAAAATCACCAACAAACATTAGTAAATCAGATAAAGCAGTGTAAATTTCTACCGAACAGTCATTTAACTCCAAACATTTCTCAAGTCCTTTAATTCCCTCCTTAAAGCAATTTAATTTAATATTTATATCAGAATACTTTCTCCAATAAAAAACATTGTAATCGTCAATTTTTAAGGCTTTGGAAATATAATACAGTGCCTTTTGATAATCTTTTTGTTCATAATAAGCTTCAGTCAATAAAATCCAGCCTTTATCTAAAAAAGGATCCTCATGAACTGATTTTTTATAAAAATCTATGGCAGTATTTAATCTTTTTAATTTTTGATAACACTCTCCTATTCTTAGATATGCGAAAGCAGTTGGATCATCTAACTCTAGTGTTAGCATGTAGTTTTTAATAGCTCCTTCAAATTCACCAAGTTTTTCAAGTGTTTTTGCTTTTTCTAAATATCCACCAATAAATGATTCGTCAATTAACACCGCATAATCAAAACAAGTTAGCGCTTCTTTATATCTTTTTAACACAAAGTACTGACGGCCTAATTGATGCCAAGCTACCTCACTATAGGGGCTCCTGTCCAGAAAAGCATTCAGAAAGACTATAGCTTTTTCATGATTTTTTTGCATGTCAAAGCAATACACAACGTTATATAAAGAAGAATAATCTTCATGATCTACATCTATGCATTTAGCAAAACTTAATCGAGCTTTTTCAAAATCGTCTAGATATAGGTATTCCATACCCATCATAGACCAAATATCTACCTTATCATCTGCGTGTGAAACCGCAATTTTTAGATTTATAATTGCTTTTTCATGATTACCGTTTTTAGAAAGTATAGTTGCTTTTTGAATATAAACCTCCTCATTAGCTGGAGCTAATAGCTGGATCCTTCTAAGTTTCTGGGAAGCTTTCTCAAGTTTATTATCAAAAATTAGGATTTCAACATCCAGCAATTTTAAATCTATAGAGGTTGGGTGTTGCTCTAAGCCTAGTTTTACGGCTTTTTTAGCAAGGGAATGTTTTCCTGTATCTAGGTAGTGAACTATAATCTCTTCAAACTCTACCAAATCAAAAAAATAAATGCTATTTGTTTTTAGCATTGATTCAAACTTAGACAATGACATACGCAGTTGTGATTTGAATTATATAATAAATTTACAATTCAAATGAAGCTTATGTTTCGAAGTGTGTTTTTGTTTTCAACAATTTAATTAACAATCTGGAAATTACATAGAAATTCATTTGAAGCACTTAATTTTTTGCTCATCTCTTTTTTTGTAGTATTTTTGTATTTAAATTTAGCAGCTAAGCTAAATTGAAACATTTCTCATGAGCAAAAAAGTTTTACTAAACTCAAAAGAAATTGAAATAATTCTTCATCGATTAGCATGTCAGCTGATTGAAAACCACAATGATTTTTCTGAGACAGTTCTTATTGGACTTCAACCTAGGGGTAGTTTTTTAGCAAATCGTTTAGGCAATATTTTAACAAATGATTATCAGATAAAAAATATAAATCTAGGTCTTTTAGATATAACTTTCTACAGAGATGATTTTAGAAGAAGAGAGGAGCCATTAGAGGCAACAAATACACAAATAGATTTTTTAATTGAAAATAAGAATGTCGTTTTAATAGATGATGTTTTATTTTCAGGAAGAAGTGTCAGAGCGGCATTAACTGCCATTCAGTCTTATGGCAGACCACTAAACGTAGAGCTTTTAGTTCTAATAGACAGAAGATTTAGTAGACACCTCCCGATTCAACCAACCTATAAAGGAAGACAGGTTGATGCAATTAATGAAGAAAAAGTAATTGTTCATTGGAAAGAGTTACATTCTAAAGATGCAATTTATATAGATAACAAATAATTATGAAGCAGCTAAGTGTAGAACATTTATTGGGAATTAAATACCTAAACAAAAATGACATCGACCTTATTTTTGATACTGCAAATCATTTTAAAGAAGTTATTAATAGACCTATCAAAAAAGTCCCATCCCTTAGAGATATAACTATAGCTAACCTATTCTTTGAGAACAGTACACGAACAAAACTATCTTTCGAATTGGCTGAAAAAAGATTGTCAGCTGATGTTATTAATTTTTCTGCAAATCAATCCTCAGTTAAAAAAGGTGAATCATTAATTGATACTGTAAATAACATTTTAGCAATGAAAGTTGACATTGTTGTAATGAGGCACCCCAATGTAGGTGCTGGTGTTTTTTTATCAAAGCATGTTAATGCGAAAATAATTAATGCTGGTGATGGCACCCATGAACATCCAACTCAGGCCTTGTTAGATAGTTATTCGATTAAAGAAAAACTGGGAAGTGTTAAAGGGAAAAAAATTGTAATTGTTGGAGATATTTTACATTCAAGAGTTGCACTTTCAAACATTTTTGCGCTAAAATTACAAGGAGCTGAAATAAAAGTTTGTGGACCAACTACGTTAATTCCAAAATACATCGAAAGTTTAGGGGTTGGAGTAGAAACCAATATAAAAAAAGCACTCGAATGGTGTGATGTTGCAAATGTTCTTAGAGTTCAACACGAAAGAATGGATATCAATTATTTTCCATCTTCAAGGGAATACACACAATTATTTGGGATAAATAAACGAATCTTAGATAATCTCGGAAAGAAAATTACTATTATGCACCCTGGACCAATTAACAGAGGTGTTGAAATCACAAGTGATGTTGCTGATTCTGATCAGTCAATTATTTTAAATCAAGTTGAAAATGGTGTTGCGGTTAGAATGGCTGTAATTTATTTACTAGCACAACAGATAAAAAGATAACCATGAAAGTTACTGAAAATGATGAATACAATTTAATTTTTGTAGAAGATCTCTCTTTGAGTCCACTTGAATCAGTATTGCTAAAAATAAACACAAATCATTTAATAATAGAACTTTCTGATAATATCAAAAATATTGAAAAAAAAATTAATTTCTTTTTAAAAACGGCTTCAGTTTTAAAAGCAAAAAACAAATCGTTTATAATCATTAAAAAAGGAATAAATATTAATGATTTTCCTGAAATTCTAAATATAGCTCCAACACTTCAAGAAGCCAAAGATATTTTAGAAATGGAGAATATTGAGAGAGACCTAGGGCTCTAGAGACTGAAAAAAAGCAATAAAATTATTGACTTTTAAAATTTTTTAAAATCATGAGTATAGAATTAACAATTCTTGGATGTCATTCTGCGACACCTAGAGTTAATGCATATCCAACTGCACAATATTTAGAAATAAATTCTCGATGTTTCTTAATTGATTGTGGAGAAGGTACTCAGCGTCAAATGAGAAAATACAAAGTTGGTTTCTCTAGGATAAATCATATTTTTATTTCACATCTACATGGAGATCATTTTTTTGGCTTAATTGGACTAATTTCTACTTTTGGAATTTTAAACAGGGAAAAAGACCTCCATATCTTTGGACCCCAAGGCATAAGAGAAGTGATTAATTTGCAATTGAGACATTCTAAATCCCATGTAAAATTTGATTTAATTTTTCACGAACTGAATTCAAAAAAAAGTGAATTAATTTTTGAAGATGAAAAAGTTGAAATAAAAACTGTCCCACTTCACCATAGGATTTATACAAATGGATTCTTTTTTAAGGAAAAAGAAAAACCAAGAAAATTAGATATGAACGCCATTAATGAAGTTCAAGAAATTGAAATATGCGACTATAACAATTTAAAAGCTGGAAAAGATTTCGTAACAAATTCTAATGAAACAATACAAAACTCATTACTCACACTAGATCCTGAAGCTTCATTGAGTTATGCTTTTTGCAGTGACACCTCATACAAACCCGATATCATAGAAATTATCGGAGAAGCTAATTTATTATATCATGAGGCTACTTTTTTATCTGATAAAGAAGATTTAGCAAAAAAAACAAGACATTCTACAGCTAGACAAGCTGCCTTAATAGCAAAAAAAGCAAATGTTGAAAAGTTAATTATAGGTCACTACTCTAGTCGTTATAAGGATATCTCTTTATTTAAAAAAGAAGCTGAAGAAATTTTCAATACTGTAATTCTAGCTGAAGCTGGTAAAGTTATTTCAATAAAATAAAACTTTGGAAATAAATTTATTAGGTTTCCTATTCATTTATGATTTCCAAAACGCTATCCTTCTCAAGAATAACTGAGTCTATTTTATTTTCTAAATTTTTACTGTCATTTAAAATACTATTTTCATTCAGGGGAACATCAATTATATCGTCGATAAAGAAAAAAGTATATATGATATAAACAATGAATGTTACTAGAGTAACTCTTATAAATCTATTTTTCATAATTAAGGGATTAGTATTGATTAGTGGATAATAAAACTAAGGTACAAGCAATTTCAGTTTTAATTCCATTACGATCTAAAATATCTTGAAATTCTTTATTTTCTGTTCCTGGATTGAAAATCACCCTATCTGGATTTAAGCTCAGTACATAATCATAAAAACTAACTTGATTTGCTTGGCTTAGATACAGGGTAACTGTATCGATATTTTTAAATATTTTTTTTTCGATTCCTATAATAACATTGGCAACAAATCCCTCTTTGAAGCCAATAGCTCTTACTTCATGGTTATCATCTACTAATTTATGAACAACTTTATTTGAATATCTTGCTTCTTTTAACGAAACACCCAGAACTAATGTTTTTTTTCCCATTCTATAATATTACCAACGAACCATAACACTCCCCCAAGTAAAACCACTTCCAAAAGCTGCCAAAACGACCAAGTCACCGTCATTAATTTTACCTTTTTCCCAAGCCTCTGTTAATGCTATTATTACTGAAGCTGCTGTAGTATTCCCATAATTCATAATATTGTTATAAACCTGATCATCATTCAATTGAAACTTACGCTGAATGAATTGTGCTATTCTTAAGTTGGCTTGATGAGGAATTAACATATTTATATCTTCTTTTTGAAGTCCATTAGCCTCTAAACCCTCAATAATTGCCTCTGAAAATCTAACAACGGCATTTTTAAAAACAAACTGTCCATTCATGTAAGGGTAATATGACTCGTCATCTGGATTGTTCTCTGCAATAATTTCAGGAACCCAACGACTGGTGGAGGGGCCTTCTAATGCCAATTCCTTGGCATATTTACCTTCAGAATGGAGATGAGATGATAAAATTCCCTTTCCACTCTCTTCACTTCTTGATAATACTGCAGCTCCTGCTCCATCTCCAAATATAACAGTCACATTTCTACCTCTAGTAGAACGTTCTAAACCTCCAGAATGGTTTTCTGCACCAATTACTAAAATATTTTTATACATTCCTGTTTTTATAAACTGATCTGCAACAGATAATGAATAAATAAAACCAGAACATTGATTTCTAACATCTAAAGCACCAATTGTTGGCATATCTAGCATATCCTGAACTCTTACTCCTCCACCAGGAAAATACATATCGGGACTTAAAGTGGCAAAAACAATAAAATCAATATCGTCTTTGGTTAAATTAGCTCTTTCAATTGCAATTTTTGCAGCTTTAGCAGCCATTGTTGAAGTTGTTTCTCCAGTAGCTGGATCAATCCACCTTCGCTCCTTGATACCAGTCCTTTCCTGTATCCATTCATCACTTGTATCCATCCATTGTTTCAAATCATCATTTGTTACCACATTTTCAGGTACAAAATACCCAAGTCCGGTAATTTTAGAATTGTACATATATTAGGTTTAATTTATTGTTAATAGTGAATTATAAAGATAGCAAAAATACTAATTTAAAGTATGTTGACATGTATAAGAGATTATGTTAACTATGCCATCTTGTCACAATAACACCTTTGGTATTTTTTTTGAAATAAAGGTTTATGAATTTATAAAACTTAAATCACATAATTATGAGTAAAGGAAATATTAATGTATCGGTAGAAAACATCTTTCCATTAATTAAAAAGTTCTTGTATTCTGATCACGAAATATTTTTACGTGAACTTATATCTAATGGAACAGATGCAACCTCTAAACTTAAACACTTGATTTCAATTGGTGAAGCAAAAATAGAATTAGGCGATGCTAAAATTGAAATCAGTTTAGATAAAAAAGCGAAAACTCTAAGTATAAAAGACCAGGGGTTAGGAATGACTGCAGATGAGGTAGAAAAATACATCAATCAAATCGCATTTTCTGGGGCTGAAGAATTTTTAGATAAATACAAAGACAATGAAGCTGGAATTATTGGTCATTTTGGACTTGGTTTCTACTCTGCTTTCATGGTAGCAGATAAAGTTGATATTATCACCAAGTCTTTTAAAGATGAACCTGCAGCTCACTGGTCTTGTGACGGATCTCCAGAGTATACGCTTGTAGAACATGATAAGTCTGATAGAGGAACAGAGATCATTTTACATATTGCTGAAGACTCTACTGAATTTTTAGAAGAATCTAAAATTTCTGAACTTTTAAACAAATACAATCGTTTTAACCAAGTGCCTATTAAATTTGGAACTGAAGAAATAAATGATCCTGAATTTACTCCAAAAACCACTAAAGATAAAGATGGAAAAGAAACTACAGAAGCTCACAAACAAATAACTGTAGATAAAATCATCAACAATACAGATCCAGCTTGGACAAAAAAACCTGCAGATTTAAAATCTGAAGACTATACTAATTTTTACAGAGAATTGTATCCAACGCAATTCGAAGAATCATTATTTCATATTCATCTAAATGTAGACTATCCATTTAACTTAACAGGGATTTTATTCTTTCCTAAGTTAAGTCCGAGTATGGATATGCAAAAAGATAAAATTCAATTATACCAAAATCAAGTTTTTGTAACTGACAATGTTGAGGGAATCGTACCCGACTTTTTACAAATGTTAAAAGGTGTAATAGATTCTCCAGACATTCCTTTAAACGTTTCTCGTTCCTATCTTCAAGCGGATGGTGCTGTAAAAAAGATTTCTGGATATATAACCAAAAAAGTAGGTGATAAATTAGCTTCACTTTTTAAAAATAATCGTGAAGATTTTGAATCAAAATGGAATGATATTAAGGTAATTATAGAGTACGGGATGTTGTCAGAAGATAAATTTTTTGACAAGGCTCAAAAATTTGCTTTGTATCCAACTGTAGATGATTCTTTCTTTACTTTTCAGGAGTTTCTTGAGAAAACTAAAGATGCACAAACTGATAAAGACGGAAATCAAATTATTTTATATGCCGCAAATAAAGATGCACAGCATAGTTATATTCAATCTGCAAAAGACAAAGGTTATGAAGTATTATTACTTGACTCTCCTATCATATCTCATTTGATGCAGAAATTAGAGACCTCAAATGATAAAGTTAAGTTCACTAGAGTTGATGCAGACCACATTGATAATCTAATAAAGAAAGACGACACTGTTATTTCTAAACTATCTGATGAAGAAAAGGAAACCCTTAAGCCTATGATTGAAAATGCAGTCCCAAAGCAAACCTATACAGTTCAATTAGAAGCTATGGATTCAAATGCATCTCCTTTCATAATTACTGTTCCAGAGTTTATGAGAAGAATGAAGGAAATGAGTGCTTCTGGTGGTGGTGGAATGATGGGCATGGGAAATCTTCCAGAAATGTATAATTTAGTAGTAAACACTAA
>Ga0257126_1000607_pt1 | contig 28436 bp, 34 predicted proteins | sample SI060_120mmetaG_FD_190151 | JGI IMG/M metagenome (GOLD analysis project Ga0257126, IMG submission 190151) | Marine microbial communities from Saanich Inlet, British Columbia, Canada - SI060_120m | ecosystem: Environmental > Aquatic > Marine > Inlet | place: Canada: British Columbia | collected... | reverse complement strand
TATAAAATTATCTTAAAATATGAAATTATCTTATAAAAATGTAAAATATCTTACAAAAAATAAAATAAATTCTTATAAAAATGTAAATAAATCCTTATAAAAATGTAAAATATCTTAAATTTATAAAAAAGAATAAAAAATAAATCAAAAATATAAAATAATAAAAGAAATAAATTTATATCTTATTAAAAATGTAAAATATCTTATAAAATCTCTTACAAAACTTAAAATTAAATGTAAATATATTTCTTATTTTAAAAATAATTGAAATACTTTTATATCTTAATTTATATACATTATTATTTTATTTTTACCTAATTATTCAATTTATAATTTATTTTTATAGGGTGGGGTACATAAAAATATATTTATCACATAATATATTTTAATTATTTAAACATTTGTTAATCTGTTTTATATCATGGATACTCTACCAAAAATTTATACGAATAGTAATCCTATTATAAAAAATACAATTATTCATCTAGGTTCCAGTTTATTTCTTAATCTTGGTTTTAATAATAAAAATAATTCAGAAATATTAGACTTATTAAAACCTTTCTTTCAATGTGAAAATAATTCAAATAATTATAAACATATTATTCAACAAAAAAGTAATTATATTAAAGATCTTGAACAAACATTACATGAAAGAGAAATACAATCAAAAACAATTTTAAATGAACAAAAACAGATTATTAAACATGAATGTACTTTAGATATTCAAAAAGAACAACAATTATTATATGAACGTATTAATGATCTTCAACAAAATTTAAAAGACAAACAAGAAATTAATAATTTATTACACGATGAAAATAATAAGTTGGAGCAAACACTTAAGACATTACAAGATAAAAAAGATTTTAAAAATAATTCTGAAAAGGGTAAATATTTTGAAGATATCATTCAAGATAATTCATTAGTTCAAATGATTGATCAAAAAGCATTTGTTGTTGATAGTACAAAAGAAGGTGGTTCTGGAGATAAAATCATACATTTTCCAACACATGATATAAAAATGATGATTGAATGTAAATATACCAATAAGATATCCGATGTTCATATGGAGCAATTTGAAAATCATTGGCAAAATGATATCCCACAAAAGAAATATGATTTAGCTGTATTAATATCATATGATACAGAATTAATATTAAAAAAAGGAAGATGTCCTATACCTTGTTATGAGGAAAATAATTCCGTTGTTTATTTTGGTTTAGATAGTATATATTCACCTGAAGAAAAAAGAAAAAGAATTATAAATAATTTACGTGAAATTATTTTGAAATTTTCTAAACAAAAAAAAGAATCAAATGAAATACAAGTGGAAAATATAAATTTTTTTCATAAATATTTAGAGCAATTAAAAATAAAAAAAGATGAATGCTTCCAACAGATTAAACAATATTCTGAAAAACATGAACACTTACAAAGAGAATATGAAAATTTAGAAAAAGAATGGAATGAACTATTAAAATATGCGGCTGTGAATGATATTTCTATTAAACAATCATTCATAAATAAAGATACAAATAAAAAAAATAATATTGATATTATTTTACAATGTATTCAAAAAAATAATATTGAAATAAAAAAAAATTTCTGGAAAAAAAATCTGAAAAAAGATCTAGAACCTTATTTAGATCCGAAAGTCATCCAATTTGTTGATAAAATGAAAGCAAATGATATAAATATTTAAATATTTTTCATATAATATATGTTTCAAAAATTTGAAACATATTTAAAAATAGATTAACAACTATACATAAGAAAGGAGAGAAAAAGAATAACATGCAGATTTTTGTAAAAACACTCACAGGAAAAACAATTACTCTTGAGGTTGAAGGGAGTGATACAATTGAGAATATTAAGGCAAAAATCCAAGATAAAGAAGGAATTCCTCCAGACCAACAAAGACTTATCTTTGCGGGTAAACAGTTAGAAGATGGACGAACACTCGCAGATTACAATATTCAAAAAGAATCAACCCTTCATCTTGTTCTCCGTCTAAGAGGAGGTGCGGAAGAATCATCAGAAAATATGAGTTTTGAAAAATCAGTTTCACTTTCAATTACGAGAGATGATGTTGGGAAATATATTGGAAATCGCGGTGTAAATATTCAACGACACATTATTGGAGCCACAAAACGTGAGATTTCAAAGGGTAATCCAAACGCAGATATCGCAGGTATGTATTGTAATGTTCTTTGTTCTGGTGAAGGAAATGTATCTGTTCTCATGAAGGCATCTAGTGATGAACATTTACAAGTCCTTGAAAAACATGTACTTGAACATGAACAAAAGTTTAATAATCATGGTAAAAATCCCAAAAAGAAACCACAAAATAAGTATAGTACAAAATATGTGTTTAAAGCTGGAATGGATCACCATATGATTCCTAAGTTTATTGGTTCAAGGGGATCAAACATTAATATTCTAAAGGAAAAAATTAAATTAAATGATGATAATATTGATGGAGATATTTCCGTAAACATTACAAAAGATAAGAAAATCCGTATGAATCGTCTAAGATTTGAGAATCTTGTTGGAAATTCCAATGAATTATCATCCGAACGTGTATTGATAACCGTTGAAATGAATACGAATAACCGTGAAAAATCATTTGAAAATGTTAAAAAATTTGTGATTGAAGCGGTTGAACATTGTAATTCATCTAATTATTCATTTCAAACTACAAATGAATATACACCTGATTCACCTAGAACAAATGATGAAAAAAATAGTATTGCCGCAAGTAGTTTCCTTGAAGATCCACTCCAATAAATCATATTGTGATACATAAATATATATATATATATATATAATCATATAGTTTAAATTTTTTTTATAGATAATATATATGGAAAATATCTATTATTTAATATTCCTTACTGTTTTAATATCGGGTATAACACCATTTATGAAAAGAAATATATTGCGAGAGTATTCTATATTAGAACAAATAATTTATACAAATATAATCATATTAATTGTAATTATTCCTATTTATAGTTATTATGAAAAAAAAACATTATCTTATTTTGTAAGTCAAACAAAAAATAAGGAATTTACAAATTTACTTTTATATTCATTAATTATAGTTGTTGCATTGGTAACATCCGGATACATATTACAAAATGTGAATTCGATTATAAAATTTAAAGGGATACAACGTTCATTAAGTATTATCTTATTAACAGTTGTGGGTTGTTGTATATATAAAGAAACATTTACTTTAAAAATGTTTTCAGGTATTGTATGTATCTTACTTGGTATTTATTTACTTGATTGATGATCTTTTGGGTTTTTTCATTTGTTTCGGTTTTCCCAATGAACGATTATAAATTAGTTTTTCTATATTTTTTTCAAAGATTTCTTTTGTTATATGGTCTTTAAATGATCTTTCATGAATAATTTTTTGTTTTATACGGTTTATAATTTCTTTTTCTGGTTGACACATCATAATATCTAATTTTTCATGGGATGTTATAAAAGTAAATTGAATATTATTCATTTTTTTAGTGTTTTGATAATTATACTTGACTATCAAATTTTTAATTTATATAACAAACAGATTTACATAATCTTTTGTGAATGATGAATCAACATTATATGTTTTTGTAATTGTGTTCGTTAAATGATTATCTTTGGCTTCTTTATTAGGAATACATTTAATAAAACCTCTTTCATCAACGCCTGTGAATAATTGTCTCCCCCCACATATTTGTTCACCCATACTCATTCCATTCCCATAAAATCCTCGTTGATCATTATATTTACAATGGGCACAAACTTTATGACATTCACCATTACTCCCTTGGGTATAACTATCGGGACAAATTCCTTCTGGAACATAGGAAACACCCATTTCAATACCCATATCCGAAGCGAATCCTTCCATAATACCAGAACCATTTACAGATCCCTTTGATCCATTCAAAGGAACTTTTTGTTTATAAGTACGGTTAATACATGACTTTAACATTTTACTGGAAATATCATTTTGTGAATCCAAATAATTACATGTTTCATCATCAACCATGAATTTAGTATAACTCATTATTATATTATAAATATATATTAAAATTTGAAAAAAATAATGAATTAATAGTATAAATGGAAAAAGAAATTGAATTTGATTACATTCATATTTCAAAAAATCTAAATACTTCTTTTGAAAAAAGTTATCTTAAGCAAAAAAAAGAGATAAAAAAACATATTAAAAAACTATTAGAAGAACATGGATACACCATTGAGTTTAGAAATTGATGATGGATGTAAACTTGATAATTTAGTATGTGAAATAGATAAAAAATTTAATCGTTATATGGAAATGGGAGAACATTATGAATTTTTAAGAAAAACATTTTTACCATTACAATATTTTAAAAAGGCACTCAAAGTAGATCCAGATTGTTGTGGAGATACATTCTTAAAAGATGAATTAAATAAAAAAATAAATTCATTAACAGAATCAATGATTAAATTATTAATTAAAAAAGCCGATCGTTATTACAAAATCCAAAAGTATAATATTTCCTTATTTTACTTTTCAAATGCTCTTTCTTATATATACTCGTTAGACAACTACTATGATACATATTTACCTTACAAATGTGAAATTATGATAAAAGAAATTAATAGCATTTTACAAACAAATAATTATATAGATGAAATACATCGTGATGGAATACATTTCATGAATAATATTTAATAAAATAATAATATTTAATATAATACTATTATAAATATATAAATATGGAAAATATTGAAAGAGATATAGGTAATTTTTTTTTAAATTTTCTCATGGGAAATACTGAAAGTAATATTCTAGAAAGATCATTCCATGAAAATCAAAGAAGAGACACACCTATGAAAAAAGATTTCAAAGAAAAACTTGAATATATTACATTAAATGAAACACACATTACAGATAATATATCCTGTGCAATATGCCAAGAACCATTTTTAATCAATGATAAAGTTATAAAATTACCATGTGAAAATACACCTCATTATTTTCATATAGGTGAAAATATAGATGACTGCCAAGGAATAATGCCATGGTTGGAACAAAATAATACATGTCCAGTATGTCGTTGTGAATTCCCAATTGAAGAAGAAGAATTAAATCCATCAGACAATCCATCTGATAATCAATCCGACAATCCATCCGATGATATATCCAATAATCCATCCGATAATATATCCAATAATCCATCCGATAATCATTATGGTATCCGTCAAAATATATTAAATGGTGAAATACAAATCTTAATAAGTAATAACAATATAGGACCATTTACTCCATTATTAAATGGATTCCATCAAAATACAAATGATAATACAAATGATAATACAAATGATAATACAAATGATAATACAAATGATAATACAAATGATAATACAAATGATCATGTAATTCCACCTATATCAATCATTCCACCAAATTTAAATATGATTGATCGTATTTATCAACGTATGTTGGAGGAAGAAGAAGAACATTTTATTCAACAAGCTATATTCCAATCATTTAATAATTAGTTTATTTTTATTTTTTATCATATTATTACTATAATATAAATAATAAATAATGGAAAATATACCTGATTATGTACATGAATTTAAAAAAAAAAGAAAAGAAAAATTAAATGAAATATATGAAGGTCGGAAAAGTGTTGATGGTCCGGGATATTTACATATAAAAATTGATGTAAAAGAAAATAAGACAGATGTAATATATATTGATGAAATATTAAAAAGACAAATGTTAACAAAAGAATTTTGTGATAATATTGAAACAAATAATAAGGAAGATAAAAAAATATTTTTGGTTGAAGATTTAAAATTAAACTCTTTATTTATTCTTTATATATAAGTTTATATAATCATAAAAAAAATAAATATATATTATATAAAATGACTGAAACAATAGAAAATATAAAAACTGAAGGAATTAGTAATGATATGATGGTTCTTATTTGTGTATGTTTATTAATTATATCAATTTACATTTGTTATTGTTATCTTGGAAAACCAGAAGAAAAACCAAAAGAAGAAATAAAAACAAGTATCAATGGTGATCCACCACCCCCATCAAATGATCCATTAGAAATGATTCTGAGTAGTCAACGGAATTGTCCTGTAATGGGTGGCGAAACAAAAATATCAGTTTGTATTAAATCACCTGATTATAATTCAGCATTTATAGTATCTGTTTGTTGTGAAAACTGTATAGGAGAAATACAAAATTCATTAAATAATGGAGGGATTTATAAAATTGATGAGGAAAATAATATGAATATACTTTATAAAAATGATAAAATAGCACAAATCGTCCCGATGTGTAGTGAAGAAAATATAAAATTAATAACTGAAAATTTAAATACAAAATTATATAAGAATTAAACATATAAGAATAGTAAATGCTTCAATTATATCGTCTATTCATGAGAACATATATTTTTAAACAAATAAATACTGTAAATCGTCTTGAATTAACATTTACAATAAATAATCATAAAACAATACCATACAAAGAAAAATATGAAACAATTGATTTTTAAAAACTATTATTAAATAGTGAAGATGTATATGATTCCGTTATTAACCATGATTTACCTAATTCCCAATGTTTCAAAGCATATGATTTCGGATATAATTTACAGGGATATCTGATAATACCTTTATTATTTTGTAATTTTTTATATCTTATATGTTTCCGTTTTGATGTTCTTTTTTTTGTTTTCTTTTTTTTTGTTTTATGACATTTATTTTTTGAACTTTTACGAAATGGAGGATCTTGACCAGGAGAATATTCTTCAACAAACGGATAAAAATAATAAGTTGGAAATATCTTAAAATTATCATTTAAATGAATACCACTTCGTAAATATCCTGGGCCTGTTTCAAAATCAACTGCTGTTTCATAAAAATCAATATTATTGAGTCTTTGTTTCAATAATAATCGTTTTAAGATGACATTATGTTTTGTGGCTCCAAAAAATGAATTAGATAATATATGATAATCTTTAAATCTTGGAACTTCATTACAACCTACAAAACGATATTTTTTATGATTAAATAATTTATATAATGGTTTTAATATCTCAAATGTAATATCAAAATAAAATCCACCATGATTATAGACAATTTCTAAACGCATAAGATCAGTTATTTGAGCCCATTTGGAATAAGTGAGGGGCTTTTTATCTTCATCATATTGAATTTTATTATTTTCATCTTTAATAATTTTACCATGAACTTTTTTTGCTTTTTGGATATAATTGTATGTTTTTGGAAAATTCTTTTTATTTAAATCATCATTATTCCATATTTTAATTGTAAATTCTGGAAGATGTTTATAAAATGATTTTAAAAATAATTTAAAGTAATCTGGATAATCATTGTTTCCGATCCAAATCAAATGAACTAATTTAGGTATGGGTGAAACCCATGGTTTTTGATTCATATAATATATAGTATATTAAAAAAATAAAATTATTTCCTTTTCCTAGTATTACGTTTACGAGTATCACGTTTACGAGTTTTACGTTTTCTAGTATTACGTTTACGAGTTTTACGTTTCCTAGTATTACGTTTCCTAGTATTACGTTTACGAGTATTACGTTTACGAGTATTTTTCAATTTTTTATATTTTGATCCACCACTTTGAATTGATGATAATTGATTAAGTTCAGAAACAATTAATTCACTATCTTTATGATTAAAAAGCCAATCATTTGTAATTTGTTGAAATTTATCAATATTAATTTGTTTATTATCAGTTGATAAATCCCATAAAAGACCACACCATAATTGTAAAATCATTATATTTTCCGGAGATTCCAATGAAAAACGATCACATTCATCTAATTGTTGAGATGAACTACCTCCCTGTTGACCTTCAATTGCTGCTTGTTCTGAACCTTTTATTTTCTGAGTCATCCATTTGGCCAAATCTCTTCCCACATTCCCGAGTTGTTGAATATCTGGTTTACCGGGTAAATATTCGCGCATTTCTTCCGTTATAGCTTGACGGAATTGACTTTTAAAAGTTTTTAAAAGTAAACTTGCAGGATTCATCAAATTACCATCATCCATATTAATAACGACATTACCATCTTTCAAAGTAACTGGTCTAGATGAATTTAATCCCATGGCTTCAAACATTCCTTCAACTGTTTCCCTCGGAATTCTAGTAATTGGATTCTCAGGTAATCTTTCATATGCTGCAGAAGCTGCCATTCCAAATCCATCATAGATAGCTTCAGCCCCTCTTCCTTGATAGTTTCCAGAAAAATTAAAATCATCAGTTGCGTTTAGTATATGGGGTCCATAAGGAAATGGTTCTGCTAAACCTGATAATATCTGAGGATGAAAATATGGTTTATAAACCATAATATAGAGACCGTGGATAGTTGCGATGCCAATGGCTGCTTTTAACATAAGTATAGGGGCTTCTGAAATTTTTATGACAATATTGGTGGTTTTTGAGATAAAATATATACCACCAAAAATTAAATTAAAAATAATACTCTTAACAAGCATCGCTATTTTACGAATAGGAAAAACCCCCATTTGTAACATATACATTATATACAAAAACATCATTTGATACCAAGCTTGTTTATTTTCAGGATTTAATTTAGAGTGTGGGGGTAATTTACCATTACATTGTGTTTCATTATATTCTTCTTCCGTAATTCTACTAGCTGTATATAATTCATTCATTTTTTTACAACATGTATTATTTTCTGAAATATTTTTTTTAACAATCTCTGTTTCTACTGGATTTAATGGCCTTAATTGTAATCTTTCAAATAATTCCATCATAAAGGGATCGCTTTGAATTTTTTCAGCAATTTGTAAATTAAGTTGTTCTGGAGGAGCTTGTAATTGCTCACCCATTGGAATACATCCTGCTTCACTCATTTATAATATATATATTATATTATAATTTTTCAATAATAGAATTAATTATTTCACTATTAATTTCTGTAGTATTTGTTATATTTAATTCTTTAAAAATTAATAAAATACATTCGTCTGTAGCATCTGATTTCATCCGTTGAACAACTCGTAATAAATTATCATTTACATTTTTAACTTGATCTTTGTTAATATTTTCATTCATATCTTCGTTAATATCTTCATTAATATCTTCATTCGTATTTTCAATAATATTTTTTTCAGTAGATGATTTATTAATTTTAAAAACAGATGATATATCCGGTTTCGTTAATATATCGGGTTTCATTAATATATCGGGTTTCAATGAAATATCGGGTTTCTTTAATATACCGGGTTTTGTTAATATATCTGAATTATCTTTTTTTATAATTGTGGGATTATATTTCCGATGTTGTTTTAAAATGATTTGTTTTAAAAAAACAATTTTTTCTTTATCATCCATTGTTTGAGTTTCAAGAACTGTGACTTTATTTTGTAAATTATAATAATCTTTTAATTTTTCTTTTAGAATAGCAACTTCATTGGTTAATTTTTGATATTTATTTATTTCTTTATTTAAAGTTGTTATTTTACCTTTTAAATTATCATTTACAATCTGTAAATGGTTAATCTTATTATCTTTTTGTTTATTATCTTGTGATAACATTTGTATTTTATTAATTTCACCGTTTAAATCATGAAAAGTTGTTACATCTGTTTTATAAATACTATCATTTTGAGGTTTTAGTGAAGCATTTTTAAAAACAGATGATATTGAATTATTTTGTAAATTATTTGATTCTTGAAATAATGGTTTATATGAATACGCAGACCTTGAAATATCATTTATTAAACAATCTGTATTTGAAAAACGTTTCATAAATGAATGATATAGAAAAATTATAATAAAAAAACAAATTAAGATAATAGAGAATCATAATGATTTTTAAAATCATCATAATTTTTTATTTTAGATCCACCACGCACTCTACTTCTATATGATGAACTACTCCTTGAACTAGATGATGAATTACTCTTTGAACGGGATGATAAACGGCTTCTTGAACGAGAGGGCGAACTACTTCTTGAACGGGATGGCGAACTACTTCTTGAACGGGATAGTTTTCCGTTAGATTTCAATGTTTTTATTTTTAATTCTAGATCATGAATTTCAGCGAATGCTTCATCTAATTCTTTTTGAAATTCTGAAATTTTATCTTCCGATTCATTTAAATCTGTTTTTAATTTAGAAATTTCGTGTTTCATTAATTTTATTTTATTTTTCTTTTCATCTAATTTTTTAGATAAATTATCATTTTTATCTTTATGTCTTTCTATCTCTCTTTCCAAATCTTTTACCTTATGTTTTTCATCATCTGAAATTTCTTTTAACCTGGATATTTCTTCACTCCTTGATTTTAATGAATTTTCCATAGAATGTATTATTTTATCGGATTCATGTCTTTCTTTTTCTAATTTTAAATTTTGTTCATGTAGAATTTTCAGATCTTTTTCATATTCATCTTTTTGTTTTTCTAAATTACTTTTTTCTTTCTCTAAACCTTCTTTATGTTTATTTAATTTATCATGACTATCTAATAAATTACCATGATAATTTTTTAATTCATTATGATCACCATGTAATAATGCTCCCTCACGATAATAATGATCCTCCATTTGTTGATTTACCATAGTTAACCTTTTAATTTCATCTTCTAAATTTTGTATTCTTTGTTCATCTTGTGTATTATATGGTAGTCCATGATTTTCTATTTGTTGTTTTAAATCATCATTTTGTTTAGATAACTCATTTAATTGTTGATTTAACTCAAAATTTTCTTGAGATAAACTTTGAACAACCCCTTTATCATGCCTAACAATTTTTTCTACAAAACCCATAAGTTTTTCAAAATGAATTGGTTGATCCATATATATATATATATATAATATATATATATTTTAAAACCAGGATAATTCATTTGTATTTATTTTTTTAAATAAATATTTGTATTCATCTAAAATATATATTGTTAAATTTTGATTTTTTATATAAGGACTCTTACTTGTCCATTTATCAGATGTTTGATATAATTTTTCTAAATTTTTTAAACGATTTAAATATCCTTTCACACGTTTTAACTTCCATTCACATTGCATAGCTTCACTTTTATTTTTAAAACCATCAATAATACAAATTGGTTCCCAATATGTATCTTTACTTGTTGTGTATTTAGCCCCACCTTTAATATATTTGTTATGTTGCATCCAACGATTTAAAAAATCATTTGTCATACCTATATAAGATAGATTTATGGAACGTAAAATATAAACACAATACATTTCTTTTATTATTTAAAATAATAAATTTATGATTAAATAAGAATGTCACTTGATTTAATTATTGGATGTATGTTTTCAGGAAAAAGTACCGAAATTATAAGAATGATTGATCGTTTTAAGACAATAAATGAATCTTATTTAATTGTTAAACCAACGATTGATAATCGTTATTCAAAAGATATGGTTCAAACCCATGATAATATCCAAAGAAAATGTGAAGTTAGACGATTATTATTACCTTTATTTGAATCTGAAATATATAATACATCCAACTATATAATTATTGAAGAAGCACAATTTTTTAAAGATTTAGAACCATTTGTATTAAAAGCAGTGGATCAAGATAAAAAACATGTGAAAGTAATCGGGTTAGATGGAGATTCAAATCGTAATAATTTCGGAAGTATCCACAAATTAATACCTGTTTGTGATAATATAAAAAAATTAAAAGCCCTATGTTTAATGTGTCAAGATGGAACAGAAGCTATTTTTTCAAAAAGAATATCAAATGATAAAAAACAAACATGTATTGGTTCTGCTGATAAATATATGGCAGTTTGTCGTGAATGTTTCTTAAAAGAATAATAATATAAATATATTATATGAATATTAATGATCTACAAATTTATTTATTAATCCGTGAAAAAATTAAAGATCCATATATAACACAATATATTCTATCATTAAAAAAAGATATGGAAAAAGAAGAAAATTTAAAATATCATATTCATCAGTATAATTATATTATAAAACCATATATTAACTATAAAAAACAAGAAAGAAAAAACTATTCACTTATATTTGATGAAAATACATATCATATTGAAAATGATATTGATAATGAATTTTTTCATAAAACAAATATATCCCATCAGGTGATTGAATTAATCCAACAATTGATTTGTATGAAAGATAAAAAAGAACAAAGATGTGTTGACATACTTTATAGCATATTGGCGAATGAAATCCATAAAAATATTATAATATAATTATATAATGAAAGCTATTGCATGTTTAGCATTTTTAATATTTGTTTATTTTCAGATTATGAAATGGTGTCCATTTGAAATAACATGGAATTATCATATGTATTTTGGGGGATTTGTATTTGTTTATGTTTTGATTTATTATTTTATGAATTATCAAACATCATTTGTATATAAAATGGCACATACCATGAAAAATATTGATGAAAAACCATTATATGATGTAAATTCCATATTTTACAAAGAAAATCAGATGGATGGATTAAAAAATAATTTGGCTATGAAACAAGGATGGAGATGTATGTATTGTCAGAATCCTATCTTACAAAAAGATATCAATAATTATTCTATAAATTATATTCAACCCTTACAATTTGGTGGTCAAAATAATTTACAAAATTTAGGAGTTAAATGTCCAACATGTAGTACTTTTAGTCCGTATAAATAGGAATTCGTTCATTAAAAATTTTCCGATACCATCTGTAAGGTTCAAATAAATGATTTTCATTATAAAAATATATTAATTTTTCTTTAACAGCTTCTTTAAAATTTTGATTACTATTGATTAATAATAATCCATCATCGGTTAATAAAATTTTTTGAAACATAAACGTTACAAGTTTTATTTTTTCTTTTTTAGCATTTACATTTTCAATATTATTCAACATATTTTTTAAGATAAGTAACATTGCTTTCTGATTATAACCATGAATTTCGATAGATTTCTGACAAGTTAAACAAGTACATTCAATAAATTGTATCGAATCAGGTTTATATAAACATACATCTTTTTTTTCTACATTTACTGTATCAAGTGTTTTACGGATAATTTCTTGTTTTTTTTCCTCTAAAAGTTGAAGATATGTAGAATCATTCGGATTGTCTCTGATTAATTTATAAAGTTCAGCGATTGAATATTTTATACTCATTGTTAATGTATTTATTATTTATTCTAATAAATTAATCAAATTTTAATTTTTAATTAATTTATTTTTTTCTTTTAGAACGATTCATTTTTCGTGAACGATTCATTTTTCGTGAACGATTCATTTTTCGTGAACGATTCATTTTTCGTGAACGATGATTATTTCTTTTTTTCCTATAACCACCCATTTGATGTGTTTTTTGTCTTTTTGATAATAAACCGGATCTTTCTGATATATCAGATAAACGAACTAATAAACTAGGGGGAAGATATTTTTCTAAACGTGATAACCTTGAAGAATATCTTGGTGAAGTTGGTTGTGTTCCATCCCATTCAATGGAGTTTTTCCTTTTTGTCTTCGCTGGTGGGAGAGAAAATTGAATAACATTTTTGATCCCCCAGTTTGAACTTAGATTTAAAACAGTTTTAATAAATGACATACAATTAATTTTATCTGGACAAAAGTCAGGTAAATCTGTATTTTCCATAAAAAATACTCCATAATCTACAAAATGTTGAACACATGGTTGATATAATAGATCCCAAACGGTTTGTGAAATATCACATTGAATTTCTCTTAATAAATCATCCATTGTTTTTGTACCTAAATCATATCCTTGAATGGTAAGTCGATTATTAACAAATGATGAAACAAATAAAATTCTTTTTGATATTGGCATTATAGGTAAAAATTGACTTACGATAATTTGTTTTAATTTATGAACTGTATAAACATATAATGAACCTAAAGATTTACTATTTAAATCACGACGAATACCACTTTCAACAATTGGATCACCATTATGTAAATTTACATATGGTCCATCTTCATCTACCAGTAATCCAAATGTCCCCCAAATTAGTTGTTCAACTAAACAACCTGTTTCATTTATAAATTTATTTATTCCGAAAATAATGAAACCACCATGTGTAGTACCATTTGTAGTAAAGTCATATATATAATTCCATGGTATATCTGTAAAAGATTTAGATACAAACGTTTTACCAACTGAGATTAAAAAAAATTCAGTTGTTTTATTTAATGGGTGTTCATTATCATGAACAATATCAAGTATTTCTTTACATGAAAGATACATGTGTTCTAATAATTTATCATTTTTTAGTAACTCACTTACATGAAATATTAAGTTTGGATTATGTAATTCATTATATCGTAATTTACATGTCGCTTCTGGATCTTCTTTAATACCTTCGGATAATTTATTAGAATAATGAAGATATGTAAAAAATTTAAGATAAGACGCATCCTTTGATTCTATAATTGGTTGAATCCTTGACATATATATATATTATATTACTTTATTTTTTTTAAGGAATGCTTCAAATGTTTGAATATCTCTTTCACCTTCAAACGGAATACGATGTTGTTTATGTAAAATAATTGTTGGAAAACTTTGAACACCAAATTCTTCAACTAATTCAGGATGTTGTTGACGATTTATTTTTATCATGTTTAGTTTGTTTCCGTATGATTTTTTGAGTTGTTTCCAAGTAGGGTTAAATTTTTCACACCATGGACATCCATCCATTGTAAAATAGATTAACTCATTTTTCTTTGAAACATTTTTCTTTGAAACATTTTTCTTTTTTTTTGTTTTATGATTTGTACGTCGTCGTCCACCTTTCAATGATTTTTTCTTTGTTTTTTTTTTATTAATATCTTTAATGAAATCTTTATGAACTTCTTGAAATACTTTTCTTAAATTTTTATCTTTTTTATAAGCTGTACTAGTTATAAACCATTTAACATAACTTTTTTCTAAATCTTTAATGGGTGTTGATTTATGTTTTCCGAATGGCATTTTTTTTTCTTTTAAAAGACGTATTTTATCATTTTCAGATAGATCTGTATGATTTGGATAGGTAAGGATTGTAAAATCATAATCATAATTATTTTTACCCTGACGTTTTGTGCGGCATACTTGAAGATATTTATCTTTTATTTTTTTAGATGATTTATCAAAATCATTAATTAAATCAGAGATATATTTTTGTGATAAACTTAATTTACGATATGATTTATCTTTTTTATCAATGTTTTTAAGAAGTTTATATTGTTTTCCATTTGTTTCTAGTTTCTTGAATACATCACTATCAAAAGAAACTTTGGTTCCATGAATTTGAGTATTATGAACAAAAAATTCATGTAATTCAGGGAAATTTACCATACCCCAAATAATTACTTCATTAAACATTTCATATGAGAATGAAATATTTTCATAATTATCTCTTGTATTTTCTTTTAAAGCGATAGGTATTCTTATATTTTTTTTAGATCTTGATTTTGCATAAGGTAAATATTTTTCATCAATATCAACATTTGCTGCGACCGGTTGTTTGAACCATGGTTTCGGATTAAACGCCGCCATATGAATACCAAATGAATTACAGGGATCTAACGCCCAACTTTGAAACGCAAATTCTATAAATTTCCATTTACCTGAATACCTTTTTGTAAGGTAATTTTGTTCTGGATAACAGTATGAATTTTCAATAAATTCAATTCCATCAGGATTATCAAAATTAAAACTCCAAAATCCTTTATGATGTTTATGTTTACCCATCCATGTTTTTAAAGGAGATGTTAATTCTTTGATCATCGCATTATATTCTTTTTTATCAGGTTTAACAAGTAATAAACCCGCATTTACATCCGCACCCGATGGCTTATCAATATCTGTAATTTCTTTCGGAATTGGTTTACCATGTGTTAAATAATCACAACGATCCCATTGATAGGATTCTAAATAGGGTGATTTTTTCCTATATTCAACAAATCCGGCTGGACAATCCAACATAAATAAGGAATCATAGTAATTCATAGGAACTAAATCTGAATCAACGAAACATACTTTTTCATAAGGAAATAAATCTGGATTGAATATATGTAATTTAAAAAATACATGGACATATGGATGATTTTTTGTATAATTTGGACAATTATTAAATAATTCTGGATCCATCATAATTGTTTTTAAATCTCCTTCACCACCCATATCATATGGAGAAATATAAGGAACATACATAACTTTATCAAACACAACTTCTAATTTTTCTTTATCAGATGTAGATATATCATGAGTAATAAAACAAATAACATCTGCATTTGTACCTTGTCTTTTTAAACCAAGAGCCGCTAATATACAACCATCTAAATAGGCTGCTTTTTTATTTTTAGGATTGGGAAACATACCAACCGCATAAGCAAATTTTTTTTCACCATTTTTTTTTATCATAAATTCTTTCGTAGGCATTTTAATACGAATAGAATCATTACAATAAATAAATGAATCAACAGAATTTACAAATGGATTTTCAGGGCAACCTGGAATATTGGGTGCTTTTTCTTTTGATTTTTTTTTTGTCATGACTTCATATTCAGTATAATGTTTTGTTTGTTTTTTTGTAATAAATTCTAATGTTGGTGGCCTTACATAATTCATCCCCGATACAGAATTCATAATCACTTCATCAGATGATATATTCATTATATATATATTATATATATAAAATATTATAATACTTAAAAATAAAAATATAATTGTTTATTTAAGGAAAAAATGATATATATATATTATATATCAATGGATTTAAAAAAAGTATTAAATGAAGACATACAAGAAACACAAAAACAAACGGAAAATATAAGAGTCCATAAAAAACCGATACAATTAAGAGATATTGAAAATCGTAGCGCAAATAATCATGAAAAAATGATAAATAAAATAACAGATGATAAAATGAAAGAAATATTAAATAAAGAAAAAAAAAGTATTTTTTTTAAACCATGGAATAAATTAGATAATGGATTAAAATTAAATCGTTTACAAAAATATATTGAAATTGAAAAAGAAATAAAAAATTTATCAGAAAATGAAACGAAAAAACTTTCAAAATTATTATTGACAAATTTAGAAAATGGTAAAATAAATAAATTATCAGAAATTAAATATGATACAAATAAAGGAGAAATAAGTGAAATAAAAAATCTTATTTATTGTGAAGAAACAAAAAAGTATAGTTTCAAAATAAAAGAAAGTAAACCAAAAACAACAACCAAATCAAAAACAAATATTGAACGATTATTATCTAGGAAAAAATAATAATAATATATATATATATATATACATACATGGTTCAACAAATTTTTTTAGATAAGAAAGAATTTACGTATATTATGCAAATGTGTGCTCATGATTTTAGACATGATTTTTTAGATAAAACAAGAGTACAACCCTATCTAAATTTAGCTGGTTTTGAGAAAGTATTAAGTGGAGGGAGGAAAAAAGATCATAAAATGAGAACAGAAAAAAAACAATCTGAAAAAAAAAGAACAAGAAAAAAACAAACAGAAAAAAGAAAAATTAGGAAAAATATAACAAAACCATATATTGCAGATATATTCGAAGAAATATTTTTGATAGAAAACCTTATGGATCCTAAAAAAACAATTAAAGATATATATAAATTAACAGATAATCAATTATCAATATTTTTAATTTTAAAATCTTTAAATAAGGAATTTAAAAATTATCAGAGTGAAAAACTAAAATTACAAGGGAAAAGAGTGTGGGAAGAATTCAGACAAACACAAATGAAAATTCCAACAATGAATCCTTTGATTGTTTATGGTGGGTCTGAACAAAGTAATGAAAATTTACAACAAATGAATTCAAGTATTACACCTACAATGGAAACAAGAGATATCTTTGGTATAAATACAACATTACCTATGTCAAGTTTCGATTCACAAAATCCATTCTCAATGTCTTCTTCAATAGTTCCACCTGTAGCGAGTATGGTTCCACCTGTAGCGAGTATGGTTCAATCAGATGTAAATTCAAGATCCAGTTCATCAAAAAAAAAGAAAAGGAAAAGAGTAGATGATATTCGGGATCAACAAACAAATACAAGATTTTTAGGAATGGATGGTAGGCGTTGTTCTAGAAGAAGAGGTGGACCACCTAAATCATATATTTCACCACCAGATGATATAGAAGAGAAAAAAGAAAAATGGGATAAAGAATTAGAATTATATGACTTAATATTAATAAAAAATATGCAAACATGTGATATTTCAGATAGAGACGGAGCAGTTGTTATGTATGATTATTTTAAACAAAACACAAATCTAAAATTATCACAAGTAATGATTGAGAGATATAATAATAGTGGACGAAAAATTCCTCATAATTTAGAATTTATGGGATGGTTTGTTAAGTATTGTGGTTTGGGTATGAAAAAAGTTATTATGAAATTAAGAAGTGAAACAGGATTACCATTTCCTAATTTAGGTAAACCAACAATTACAGCCGAAAATTGGAAAATAGTAAGGGTTTTTTGTTTAAATATTATAAAATGGTGGAATGATTTTATAAATGAATTATTTATTTCACCGCCAACATCCCCTGTCCCCAATCCCGATATATCAGGAGGGGCTATTGGTATAAATGATCCATTAGAACGATTAATTAATAAAGTTCAAAAAAAACTTAAAAATGGAGGATGTGATGATGATCAGATGTTTCTTATGTTCAAAGAATATATTACAAAAAGTGGAACTGAACAATTTATAAAACAAACCGGTGATGGAAATTTATCGTTGAAAAACTTACAAGCGATAAATGTTGTAAATAATGGTATATCAAAAAAACATTTTGCAATGGATAAACATCCATTAAAATTATTTAATGAATTAAATGATGAATGTTTTTCTGCTTGTATAATTGATCCTCAACCATCATGTCCCCCTGGATCGAATGTTGCGGGAGGAATACCTTTCCATATAGAAATAATATGTCATGAATCACTATCTAGAAAAATAGAAATTCAATTAACAAATCAATGGATTTTGATCTTAAAAATTAATGATGAATTATGGGTGAATAAAGATATAAGTCAGGCTTCTGTTGTGGGGGGTAAACCACCATTAAGTGTATTTAATATTGTAAATGATTTTATAAATAATATAAAACAACAGATAAATTATGCAATTATGTCGGGGGTATCATTTGAGACATTACCTCAATATTTAAAAACGATTGATATGGATGAAAAATTCAAATCATTTGCAAAAATATTTTCATCAAAATTATGTGGTGATTTTTCACAAGAACTTTATGCAATTGTAAATCATAAGAATTTTTTTGCAAATGATCGCCCATCCAGTATTAGATATATGTTTTTAAAAAAAAATGGGAAAAAAATAAATGGAACAAATTATTTTGATGATAAAACAATGGGTGGATTTACGGCAGTTGATGAAAATCAAAACTATTATTTAATGGAAACAATCTAAAAATCATCATTTAATTCAAATACATTATCTTCAACCTTTGTATTGGCAATATTCGCATATTCACCTACACGTTTTTCAAAGAAATTTGTTTTTCCTTGAATAGAAATTAATTCCATCCATTCAAATGGATTTGTTGAATTATATATTTTAGGTATGCCCAACATACTTAATAAACGATCAGCAACATATTCAATATATTGTTTCATTAAATTCATATTCATACCAATTAAATCACAAGGTAATGATTCTGTAATAAATTCTTTTTCTAAGTCAACCGCTTCCATGATAATAGATAACACAATTTCATTATCAGGTTTATCTTTTAACATTGAATACATCAAAACAGCAAATTGAGTATGTAATCCTTCATCACGACTGATTAATTCATTACTATGACACAAACCAGGCATTAATCCACGTTTCTTTAACCAAAAGACACTACAAAATGAACCCGAAAAAAAGATCCCTTCAACCGCCGCAAACGCAATCACTCTTGTTGCAAAAGAAGATTTTTTATCACTAATCCATTTTAATGCCCATTCTCCTTTCTTTTTTACGCTCGGAATTGTATCTATTGCATTTAATAAATGATTTTTCTTTTCAATATCTTTTACATAAGTATCAATTAATAAGGAATATGTTTCAGAGTGAATATTTTCCATTGCAATTTGAAAACCATAAAAAAATTTCGCTTCTAATACTTTAACTTCATTACAAAAACGTTCAACAAGATTTTCATTTACAATTCCATCACTTGCGGCAAAGAATGCCAAGACATTTTCAACAAAATGTTTTTCACCATCATTCAGTTTTTTAAAATCATTTAAATCTTTTGATAAATCTAATTCTTCAGTTGTCCAGAAATTAGCTTCGGATTGTTTATACATTTTCCATATTTCATCATGTTTAATAGGGAAAATAACATAACGATTTTCTTCTTCCGATAATAGTATTTCTTTAGACATTTTACAATAATGTATTATTGATATTTTTTTAAATACTGTTTAAAAAATAGATAAAATTAATCTATTGTAATAATTGTTGAATTAATTTTTCATGTTTGGAACGATCAAATATAATATTACTTTTTTTTACACCTAATTCATCTAATCGTTTTTTAGCATTTAAAATTTGTTTATCTAAGTGTTTAATTTTTGTATTATAAGGTGTCATTTTTTGTTTTTCTTTGGTTGCTAATTTTTTCATAACTATTTTTTTATAATTATCAGATTTCATATATTTATCTGGTTTATCTAATGTATCAAAAATGTAATGATTGGGATTTTGACATAGATTTCTTTCAGAAAATCCATGTAATTGATTATATTGTATCCATATACTTCTTGTTATATCTTTTAATTTTTTTTTCCCACGTTTAACACCTACATTATGACCAATTAATTCAGTCGGTTCATTTGGCTGACGAATACTTGACCAATATGGAGGTTTAAAATTTTTTGGATAACAATTACATTTTATTTTTCCGTTATAAATACTTGGATAAGATACACAATCAAAAGGATCTTTTGGAATAATCATAATACAATAACCATCCATATCATATTGTTTCATATGTTGTTTAAAATCATTATAATCATTATAATAACTGGTACATCGTTTTATTTTATGAATAATAGGATCATATGATGTTTCTAAAGGATTACATTTTTTTGTTTTTAGATATTGAACACCTTTTGTAAATGAACCACCAATATGAATACTTTCATCATTAATTTTCCATTTATTTTGAATTGTAAAAAGATAAAATTCTTTCCAAATATTATTTATATTTCCAAAATAATTACATACTTTCGATACTTGTGATAAATGACATATATCATTCATAGTTAAATGTGATGAAATATATAATTCAAAAACATGATCTGGAATATCAATTAAAGACATAAATTAATATAAATATTATATTATTTAATTAAATAATTTAATATTTTAAATATTAACATAAATATAATGAAAATATATATTTTTGATATTGATGATACTTTAGTTACACATAAAAATGGAACTGTAAATTATGATAAAATGGTTCCAGATATATTATTTATAGATTTTATAAAAAAACTAAATAGTAAGATATATATTTATACAAATGCCACCGAAAGTCATGCGATTGAAGTTATAAATCGCATTGGAATAAAAAAATATGTAAAAAAAATATTTGCGAGAGATACAATCCCATTCATGAAACCCGATATTTTTTCATTAAAACATGTTGAATATGAAATAATGAAAGATACAAATAGTATGGAAAATGAATATATATTTTTTGACGATACAAAAGAAAACTTAAAAACAGCTCATAATTATAAATGGAAAACAGTATGGATCCACCCTGATTTTATAAATAAAGAATATTATATGGATCATTCATATCCAAATATAAATCAAGCATTACTGGTTATGGAATTAGAAAAATGATAATTGTTTTTTTTCAGATGTTAGATGTTTAATTAAATCATTTTTATCATCCTCTTCAACATCATCATCTTCATCTTCATCATCATCATCATCATCCCCAACATAATCACCTTCATAATCATCTTCAACATAATCATCTTCAACATAATCACCTTCATCATCTTCACCATAACTAGGATATTCTTGTTCACCTTTATTCACGCTATTTTGTAATAATGGATATTCATCCATAGTTTTTTTTTGATGTTCTTTTTTTATTAACTCACCTTCAATAGGTTCTAAATTATGTTTTTTATTTCCTAATAAGTTTTTAAGATCAATATGGGCAACCATACCAAAATTTTTTTTTATAGATTTCATTTTTGAACAATTTTGATGTAAATCTTCTAATAGTAATTCTAAAGTATGGTGATATTGAATTAATTGTTTATGAAATAAATTAAATATATAAACGAAATTTGAGAATATTGTGTGAATATTATCAGGAATCATTTCATCCCCATTATCTTCATGTTCATTTAATTTTAAATATAATGATTTATGTTTAATTGCTAAATCAATCAATAATGATAAATCATATGATTTTGATTGATCAATATATGTTTTTACATTTTCCATTGTTGATTTAATTTTATCAGATAATTCATTACATAGTTTAAGACCCCAATCTGCTTCACGATCTACATTATTTGAATTTGTTAAGTCATCAATTGGAGAAACCCTTAGAGAATTACATGTATTTTCTGTATTATTACAAACATCACATGATTGATGATAATGTTTATCAATATCATTTTTTTGTTGAAATAAATCATCGGGTAATTTATTAATAAATGTAAATTCTCTTTCTGGTTTCATCCATTCATTATTTACTCTTATAATCATCCTATTTATATTTGGATTTGAATGTAACTGATATATTTTTTGTTGAAAAATATCAAAAATATCATTCAAAACTTCAAGGAAATTTTCTTTATGAATATTTTCATAATTCATTAAATAATTAATAAATGACTGTTTAGTAACATGATCACCCATTTTATTATGAAGTGTAAATGGTTCCTGTATGTTTTCATCACCTGATAATACCTTTTCAATCAATGTTTCAAAATCCATATATTTCCATTGTTCCATAATTTTATTTTATATAGATAATATAAATATTTTTATTCATCTTTTAAAACTCCAAATTTTTCCACAAGACTGGAACCATTTTGAATATATGTTTCAAACACATTTGATGATTTATGAGCATGTATTTCACTAAAATGATCCATAGGTGATTTAGGATATTTCTTTTTATTTTTAAAATGGTTATTTGCTTCAACACCCTTAAGTATAACTGAACCACCAGGGTGTTCTGGAATCCATTTTGTAATGTCATATATTGTATTAACACCATTAACTTCAAAAATAATTAATTGTTTATCTTTTATAGATAATACCTCATCAATTGTATATTCATATTTTTTCTCATCATGAATTAATTTTTTATCATCAATGATATCCGTTTTAATTATAAAATTCGGAATACATAATTTATTCAAAATATCATAACATGATTCAAGGGCGCCTTCCATCCAACCTTGTTTTTTAGAATAGGCTTCTCCACAAATAAATATATGTTTATCTTCAAATGGCTTTAATAGTGATTCATATGTAACATTCATATTAAATCCTGGTTTCCACATATGAACTCCTTCATTCCAATAATGATTTTCAATAAATTCAGGTTCAGGTGGTTCAATATCATATAAATCTTTAATTTCTTTATGTAATGCGTTTATTAAAAATTCATTTCCATTTGTATTGGATAAATTCCAATATTTCGCATATAATCCATCTGTATAAGATATCATAATTAAACCATTCTTATAATCAATCGGAATAATTTGACGAATATAATTATCTGTAATTGTGCGTTTTATATGTTTGAACCATAAATTTTTGGTAGGGTATTTCGCATAAATACGTAATAAAGGTATAGGAGATACAGAATTTAATAATTGAAAATCTTTAAAAATGGTAAGTTTTTGTAAGGCTTTTTGAGGAACCGCGCATATAAGTTGATTATAATAATAAGTATCTTGAATATTTGTTGTAACGGATGATTCTGTAATATGCATTACGGATGTTTCTTTCATAATTGTAACCATTGAGGAACATTTAATTTTTTGTTCTAATTTTTGAATCATTTGAGATAGTCCACCATTTAATATAAAATAATCATCATCTTTAAAAAAATCATGTTCAAACATATCTAAAGCAGCTAAAGCATTCATGGTTACAAATTCAGAATCATATCCAAATGAATCTTTAATATATTCAGCTGTTTCATGATCGAAAACCATAACTAAATATTGAAAAAATGTGATATTCATTAAGACATGGTTTTCATATTCTTTTCTTTTTTCAAATGCTTTTTTGAATAATGATTTAATATCAAGAGTATAGTTTGTTTGATAAGGAAAATTCTTCCTACGATTTCTTAAAATATATTTAATATCTTTTGGTAATTGAATAAATTTATCTTGTAAATTTAATTCATGTAATAATGAAATTAATTTTGTATGAGATGTATGAAACCTTGCCGCCCCACATTCATAAATAACATTATTACGTGTAATTGTATGGACCCTTCCACCTAATTCTTTTTCACTTTCAAGTAAAAGAATACTTAGACCTGTTTGAGATAATTTATAGGTTAAAAATAATCCTGAGATTCCTCCACCAATAATTATAAAATCATAATTATTACAAAAAAACATATATTATTAAAATAGATAAATATTTTATTATATAAACTGTTTTATCTTCAAATATTTATATCCATGATACATCAAAACAACCAATCCAACAAGCATTAACAATATAAATATAGATGAATATTCATTCAAATGACATTTCGCAGATAAATGAGTTCCTAAATAGCCCGAATATAATAATAATGGGGCAACAAAAAATATATGGATTAAATAAATTTGTGATAACATTCTTTATATTTATATTTATATTTTATATTTTATTTTAAAGATGGAATTATTTTTATAATTGTTTTCATATGGTAAAAAATCAACAATACAATATTTATTACAAGGAATATACGGATATAATTCATACTTGTTTCATCTGAAATTAAATCGTTTTTACGTAATATATCTGTTTCTTTATCTTTATCATCAATTGAATTATACATATTTTTCCAAGTAATTAATCCAATAAATGTTCCAAGTATAATACTCAATATTAATGAGGATATATTATTCTTTTTATGAACATATACATTGTAAGTTAATAATAATACAACAGAAATTACAAATATTTGAATATATTTTTTAAGATCATCGCGTACATTGAATGTAAACAGTTTTGGTTGTTTATGATATGTAAGTTCACATATTAATGTGATAAAAAGTGTAAATGCCACACATAATTTTCCCGAAGGTATCATTTTTTGATTATAATTCCCTATGGATGATTTAATTAAATTAATCAATGAAAATGAAATTAATTGAGGTAAAATATGAACCCTTACATTTGTATCATCATTTGACAAGAAAAACTGTAAAATAGATACTAATAAACCTGGAATTGTATATATTTGAAATGGGACAATACCGGAATAAAATGATAATTTATCTAACATTATTTATATTAATAGAAATATATATTTTTTTATAATAAATATTATACATACCATTTATGGCCGAATTTTATATTTTAGGTGATATGGGAAGTGGTTCAAAAGACCAATACAAAGTTGGTGATTCCATGTTACAAATGATAAATAAACATAAACATAAACATACATTTGTATGTGGATTAGGAGATAATATATATGAAAATGGGGTTGAAAGTGTGGATGATATTCAATTTATTGATAAGTTTGAAAAACCATATGAAAAAATACCCGATTCAATAAAATTTTACATGGTATTAGGAAATCACGATTATGGATATGATAATGATGATAGATATAAATTTCAAATTGAATATGGTATTCAATCACAAAAAAAAAGAAAGAAATGGTTTATGCCTGATTCATATTATACATTTAAAAAAAATAATGTGGAATTTTTTATTATTGATACAAATTTAGATTTAATGACCAAAGATCAAATAAATACACAATTACAAACAATGATTAAACTTATGAAACAATCAAAAGCTCGTTGGAAAATTGTGAATGGACACCATACTTGGAGAAGTATTGCCGGACATGGAAATGCTGAACCATTATTAGAAACATTTTTAATGGATTTATTTAAAGAAGTTCATTTTGATGTTTATATGTGTGGTCATGATCATAATAAACAATTAATAAATTTACAAATTGGTAATAAAAAGGTATTATTAGTTGTTTGTGGTACAGGCGGGAAAATGTATGATGATAATTTTAATAATTATGATAATTTAGATGAAAACAGTGATTTAGAATTTTGTTCAAATAATTTAGGTTATGGGACATGTAAAGCAACCAAACAAAAATTACATTTCACATTTTACAATGAACATAATGATTTTGAATTTAATTATGATTATTCAAAAAAATAATATTTATAATAATATAGATAATATGGATGAATCATGTGAATTTAATTCTGTAGCACCTACCTCTTATCATTTATCCTTAACACCAGATATCATTGGAAATAGTGCTGTTTCATCTGTAATGCCTGGATATGCTGAACTTTCAATGACGGGTGGAGCAAGAAAAAGAAGATCAAAAAGGAATAATAATAGATCTAAGAAAAGATCGAATAATAGATCCAAGAAAAGAACACGAAGAAATACACGTTCCAAGAGAAGGAAGAATAATAGATCCAAGAAAAGAACACGAAGAAATACACCTAGAAAACGTACAAGAACATCTCGCGTTCAAAGAATAATGAGAAGAAACCGTATTGCGAAACGTATGAATATAAGACGTTCGCGTTCTGATTACGATTAATTAACTTTTTATAAAATATTATTTTTTTTGATATATATATATATATATATATATATTATGACTGAAAAAGTTGAACTCAATGAAGAACAAATAAAAGTAGTAAGAGAGGCTTTAAAACTTGAGGAGGAACTGTTTAAAGTAGGGAAGGAACTGGAAAAAGTAAAAAAGGATTTAGGAATTAAAGAACCATTTGAAACCCAAGTATCTAATATGCTGGAAAAACATGGAATAGGGATGAAATTCTTTGATGAAAATTACACAAAAACTGACAAAGTCGTCCCTCAAACAGTAAATTTATTAGATAAAGGAATAAATATAGTAATGGTACATTGTTTTTTGGATAAAGAAACCGAATATTACTTAATATTGTTAAAAACCAAAGATTCAGTATTATGGTGTCCATTTTTTTATGTTAGAATAATAAATGGTTCAATTAAAAGGTGTAGTCCAATATTTCTCCGTCAAAAAAACATCGCATCGTCTGAGGAAGATAATCTAAAAACATTTTCTGAAAATGTCGGTATTCCAGGAGTTTCAGAAAGCGTTGAATTAAGGAAATATTTCTCTAAATATACACCGCCTCCAGACCGTTCAGATTTGAGTCCAAAAATGGAAAAAGTAGTTGGTAAATTAATAAAATTATTTAATGAGAAATATCGTAAAAGCGGACCGCAACAACATATAACCCCTCCTTCAGATAAACAATCCAGTAAACAATCCAGTAAACAATCCAGTAAACAACCTAGTGAAGAACCCAGTAAACAACCTAGTGAAGAACCCAGTCAACAACCCAGTGAAGGATCCAGTGAAGGATCCAGTGAAGGATCCAGTGAAGGATCCAGTGAAGGATCAAGTGAAGGATCCAATAAACAACCCAGTGAAGGATCCAATAAACAATTAGCAAAAAAGTTAGTAAAAAGAGCAAAAAGTAAAATAAAAACAGAATTAAATAAAATGGGAATTGGGGTGAATGGGGGTGGAACGAATCTTATTTCAAAGAATTCTAAAAGAAAAAAGAAATATTCAAAAAGAAGATCATCTAAAAAATATTCAAAGAGAAGATCATCTAGAAAATATTCAAAAAGAAGATCATCTAAAAAATATTCAAAAAGAAGATCATCTAAAAAATATTCAAAGAGAAGATCATCTAGAAAATATTCAAAAAGAAGATCATCTAGAAAATATTCAAAAAGAAGATCATCTAAAAAATATTCAAGAAAAAGATCTAAAAATAAACAAAACATGAGAGGAAGAAAATAAACTATTATTTTAACTTATTTTTAAAATATATATTATATATTATATATTATATATGAGACGAAAAAATAAACGAACCATGAAAAAAAATAATCGGAGAAATACATTAAGAAAATATAGTAATCGTCGTAAAGTTAGCAACCGTCGTATAAGAAATAATAATTCATTAAGAAAAAGAAGATCTCAAAAAAATCAAAGAACTCGAAAAAATCAAAAATCCCAAAAAAAGCGTTTAAAAAATTCACGAAGGAGTATTCAACAACG
>Ga0257126_1000602_pt1 | contig 28582 bp, 27 predicted proteins | sample SI060_120mmetaG_FD_190151 | JGI IMG/M metagenome (GOLD analysis project Ga0257126, IMG submission 190151) | Marine microbial communities from Saanich Inlet, British Columbia, Canada - SI060_120m | ecosystem: Environmental > Aquatic > Marine > Inlet | place: Canada: British Columbia | collected... | reverse complement strand
ATTAGTTTTTTTCAGATTTTAGTAGTTATTTTTCTTTTATTTTTAATTTTCGGTGATACTAAAAAGTTTTTTTCGAATATAAAAGACCTGCAAAAATCCTTTTTTAAAAAAGACAAGTAGTTTTTTCAGGAAGAATGGGACTCGAACCCATAGTTTTGGTTTTGGAGACCAACGCTTTGCCATTAAACTATCCTCCTTGTTTTTAAAAAGTTTTTACGTTTACGCTTACACTTTTTGGTTTATTAACCAATAGTAACTGCAAGATTTTATGCTCTATATCACTATTCAGTTGTATAAGTGTACTATAATATCTTATTTCAAATTGTTCTCTTGCACTTTTGTTTACATGAGGAGACTTTAGTAGTGTTACTCTATTTTTCTTTTTTGGTAGATTTACTATACTAAATTTTACTTTAATTTTACCTAAAATTTTTTGTAAAAAGTTTGTATATAGGTTTATCGATTCTTTGTGTAACGATTTAATCTTGATTTGATATTTTAATTTCATATATTTTATATGTTTTATTTGAATGAGTTTTTTTTAAGGTTTAAATATGTATTTTTTTCCTTTATTTTAACATTTATATGTTTTTTTCACTATAAAGATTCATTAGTAGCTTTAGTAAGTTTTTCATTATTAAACACTTCTGAACTTTTTGGAAATTTCATATTTACTCACCCTACAGAGCTCTTAAAAGTTCAATTCTATATTATAACCTTTTTTTCATTAACTTTTTGTATACCATATGTTTTATGGAATACTTTAGAATTTGTAAAATCCAGTTTATTTTATAATGAATATGAGGTTTTTAAAAAGACTGTAGTTAATTTTTTTTTGTTCCTGTATTTTTCTAATTTTCTAATAAATTTCATACTTTTCCCCAAGATTTGGTGCTTTTTTGAAAATTTTAATTCATTAGGTAATTCTACGGAACTTTTATACTTTTCATTTGAATTACGTATAGAGGAATATTTAAAATTTTTAATAGATTTTACGTTTGTTGTAAATTCTTTTTTTCTGATATTCTTGTTTTTACTTTCTTTAATTCTAAAGTTTGGGGTAGCAAATTTATTAAAATGGAAGAAACTTTTTATATTATTAAATATAGTGTTTGCAACACTTTTAAGTCCTCCTGACGTTTATAGTCAATTAATAATTTTAACTTTCCTAAGTTTTATTTTAGAAGCCAGTATATTGTTTTTTTTATACTTAACTAAAATAAATAAACATTATTTGGAATTAAAATTAGTAAGGTAACATGTTAAATGATACTAATATAGTAAAAGTTAGCATTAGGTACCCTAGCGAAATTGGTAAGAATACTTTCCATCCTAATCCCATCAGTTGATCATATCTATACCTTGGTAAAGCCGCTCTTATCCATACGTAAAGTATTACAAAGAAACAAATTTTTAAACCAAACCACACAGACCCCGGAATAAAGCTTAAAGCTGCCATTGGCGGAAGCCAACCTCCGAAGAATAAAATTACATTAATAGCACTCATCATCAACATGTTTGAGTACTCTCCTAAAGAGAATAATGCAAATCCCATCGCAGAATATTCTACGTTATATCCAGAAACTAGCTCAGCTTCGGCTTCAGGCAGATCAAAAGGGTGTCTGTTAGTTTCTGCAAGTGCAGATACGAAAAACATTAAAAATAATGGGAAAAAAGGTATTACAAACCAAACATTTTTTTGTGATTCTATAATTGTTTGAAGATTAAATGAACCACAACATACTATAATTGTTACCATTATAAAACCAATAGAAACTTCATAAGAAACCATTTGAGCAGCAGATCTAAGTGCACCTAAAAAGGCATATTTAGAATTACTTGACCACCCAGACATTATAATACCGTATACTCCTAAAGAAGATACGGCAAATAAATATAGTACTCCTACATTTACTTCTGCTAAAACAGAGTATTTGTCATATGGAATTATTGCCCACCCCATTAAACTTATTACAAAAGTAATAATAGGGGAAATTATAAAAATAAATTTATTTGAATTACTAGGCAGTACTGTTTCTTTTACTAGAAGTTTAAATCCATCTGATAAAGGTTGTAATAATCCATACACACCAACAACATTTGGACCTCTACGTCTTTGAATAGCACCTAATATTTTTCTTTCTGCTAAAGTAAAATATGCAACAGAAATTAATAAAGGAACAACAATTATAAGTATTTTTAGTAAAGTTATTATGATAAACATAAATTAGTTTTAATAAATCCTATAATTTTTTCGGAAAAGAAGGGATTCGAACCCCTGATACACGTAGTGTATGTTGATTTAGCAAACCAATGCTTTAAGCCACTCAGCCACTTTTCCTTTTCTTGAAAATTTATTTAAATATTCTTAATCCTTTCTGTTTCTTCCTTCTTTTTTTAGGAGGTCTACATCCGTTAAAACATTTTTTACCTTTAACATCCAAAATAATGTTTTTATCTTTTAGATTAATGGAAATCACCTCTAAAATAGGTTTTTTCATTCTTTTTGGACCAATAAGAGTAACTAAAAAGTGATCCTCTTTAGAATATTTTCTAATATTATCAAAAAAAGATTGTGTTACTATTTTCCCACTGTATCTTAAAGTTTTTTTAGAAGTATTTATGCCGCATTTACCTGAAGATGTTGTATACAAAGTCTTTTGATTCTTTTCATCAACTAATGTGCAGAAAATATTATTTGGTCTAATTTTTATAAAGATTCTTTTAGAAAACTTAGAAAATACATTCTTATTTGAAATTTGTCTGAATGCTGGGTTTCCAATGTGACATCTGAACTTAAAAGTTTTACGAACTCTTAAAAAATTCTTATGTTTTTTGGTTAAATTCAGCTTTAACACTTTTTTGTTTTGATAACGTTTAGTATTATTTTCTTTAAAATTTAAATTTTTGTTTTGTTTTAGCATTTGTATGTGTTCTTTGACCTCTTGACGGGTATTTGAATTTATGTCTTATGCCTCTATAAGTTTTAATTTTAAATAAAAATTCAACATTTTCTTTTATAGAACTTGACAGTTTTTTACCGATATTTTCGGCTTTGAAATTTTTGTTTATTTCTAATTGTTGTTTTGTGTTCAATTTTTTAATGTTTTTTTTAACATTTAAACCACTCCTTTTAAAAGAATTAAAAGCGATTTTTCTATTGATTCCAAAAGTTTCAACAATATTATTTATAATAGGTTTTTGACTCATATTTAAGGCTACAAATTTTTCCTTTAAAAGTTTGACATTTTTGCCCTAAAAAAATCTTCTTCGTCTAATGGTTAGGACATTGCCCTTTCACGGCAACAATATGGGTTCAATTCCCATAGAGGATATAGATATATCTTTAATTTAAAGATTGTTTTTGTTATATGGACTCTATTATTTTAAAATCTTTTATTCCAGAAATTTTTCTTTCTTTGTCTATTTTATTTCAATTAATATTCAATGCGCGTTTAGTTAATAACTTGAAATTTAATTTTCCTGTTATAGACCAAGAAACTTTCTGGCAAACATCTTTTATTTTACTTTGCGTAATGTTATTACTGTCAAATATGAAAATAGAAGGAATGTTTTCTACCTTTCTCTTTTTAAATGATGAAAGTGGACGTATTGTTAAAATTATACTTACCCTAAGTTCTATATTAGGTCTCTTTGTAATATTTAGAAGTTTTACTATTCAAAATTTAAACTTTTTTGAATTTTTTTCAATATTCTTACTTTCTGTGTTAGCTTTAATGCTACTTGTAAGTTGTTCTGATTTAATTTCAGCTTACCTGGTTATTGAAATGCAAGCACTGTGTTTTTATATCCTGGCAAGTTTTAGACGTGATTCTGCATTTTCTACAGAAGCAGGTCTGAAATATTTCATTTCAGGAGCTTTCATTTCAGGAATTTTTTTATTTGGAGCTTCTTTAATTTATGGTGGTTTGGGTACTTTAAATTTTAATAATATGAGTTTATTGCTTTCATTTCCACTTGAAAATGAATTCGAACATTTAAAACTGTTCGTTCTTGTAGGAGTTTTATTAGTAACTATCACATTACTTTTTAAAGTAGCAGCAGCACCTTTTCATTTCTGGTCACCAGATGTTTATGAAGGGTCTCCTTTAAGTTCAACTGTTATTTTTTCTGTAATACCTAAAATTGTTATCTTTAGTTTTTTTATTAAATGGGTGTCAGTAATTGCTCTACTTTTTAATGATATTAAGGGTTTTTTTGTTCTTATTGGGGTAATTTCAGTATTTACTGGGACTTTTTTTGCACTAAGACAAAAACGAATGAAAAGATTAATAATCTTTAGTTCAATTGCTCAAGTAGGTTTTTTAGTAGCAGCGCTTTCTACTAATTCAGTTGATGGTTTTGCTTCTATTTATTTCTTTTTAATTATTTATATTTTAACTTCAATTCTTGTTTGGAATCATGTAGCCCTATTTTATAATTTTCAAAAACAAATAAAAAATTTTAGCAAAAAAATGGCAACTCCTTTATTTTTATCTAGTCTATCAAATTTTTTTAAATTTAATAGTTTATGGGCATTTTCATTTGTTTTAATGTTCTTTTCTATTTCAGGAATCCCACCTTTAAGTGGTTTTCTTTCAAAAATTTTTATTCTATTTGGTTTAATAGATTCAAATCAATTAATTGGTGCAATTTCTCTGATAATGATCAGTGCAATTTCAGTGTTCTATTATATAAGAGTTGTTAAAGTTGTTTTTTTTGAATCTAAAGAAGTAAGATCGAGAAACGATCAATTTCAAACCATTTTTAATGTAAATTTATTTGGTTTTGATTGTTTAATTATTTCTATTTGTTTATTTAGTCTAATTTACTTCTTTTTTTATCCATCAACTTTACTTTTAATTTGTCAATATATTGTTTTAAGCTCATTCTGGTTTTAAACCACTGAATATATTTATATGAAAATGAAAATCAAAAAATTTGAGGAGCTAAGTAAAATTGTTCCTGTTTTAACTTATCAGCGTATGTCTGATGAAAATACAATTGTTGTATCTCACGATAAATTACCTTTTGTTATGAAATGTCTAAAATTACATTTTGGTTACCAATACCAAATGTTAACTTGCATTTCTGGGGTAGACTTTTTAGGTAAAGATTATCGTTTTAGTGTAGTTTATGATTTATTAAGTTTAACTTTTAACACTAGGTTGAGAGTTAAAGTCTTTGTTAATGAAATTACATCGGTTCCTTCAGTTGTAGATATTTTTGTCAATGCAAATTGGTGGGAACGCGAAGTTTGGGATATGTACGGAATTTATTTCGACAAACACCCTGATCTTCGTAGAATATTAACCGATTATGGTTTTGAAGGTCATCCCATGAGGAAAGACTTTCCACTATCTGGTTATGTTGAGTTTAGGTACGATGAAACTAAAAAAAGAGTCATCGGAGAACCTGTTGAATTAGCCCAAGAGTTTAGATCTTTTAGTTACGAGATGCCTTGGTAAGATTTTAAAAATTTTTATGATTTTAAAAAAAAAAGAATTAAGTAGAGAGTTAAAAAACTTTACAATAAATTTCGGTCCTCAACACCCTGCAGCGCACGGAGTTCTTAGACTTATTCTAGAACTAGACGGTGAAGTTGTTACTAGAGCTGACCCTCACATTGGATTATTGCATCGTGGTACTGAAAAATTAATAGAAAATAAAACCTATTTACAAGCCCTTCCTTATTTTGATAGGCTGGACTATGTTTCAATGATGGCTCAAGAGCACACTTACTCTTTAGCTGTTGAAAAAATAGCTGGTGTTAAAATACCTAGAAGAGCTCAAGTAATTAGAGTTCTATTTGCTGAGATTACTAGAATTTTAAACCACCTATTAGCTGTAGGTTGTCATGCAATGGACGTTGGTGCAATGACCCCTTTTATGTGGGCCTTTGAAGAACGTGAAAAATTGATGGAATTCTATGAAAGGGTTTCAGGAGCAAGACTTCATGCTGCTTACGTAAGACCAGGTGGTGTTAGTCTAGATTTACCTTTAGGGTTTCTAGATGATCTACATTTATTTTGTAATCAATTTAATGTTAGACTTGATGAAATCGAAGAGATGTTAACTAGTAACAGGATTTGGAAAGAACGTTTAGTAGATATTGGTATCGTAAGCTCTAAAAAGGCTATCGATTGGGGTTTCAGTGGAGTTATGCTTAGAGGATCTGGGCTGCCTTGGGACTTAAGAAAAACTCAACCTTATGAAATTTATCCAGAATTAGACTTTTCTATTCCAGTTGGTAATAGTGGAGATTGTTATGACAGATATTTAATAAGAATTGAAGAAATGCGCCAATCTTTAAATATCATTGATCAAGCAATAAAGTTAGTAGAAGAAGGTCCTATTAAAAGTACTAATTATAAATTGAATCCACCTTCAAGATCGGAAATGAAAGTTTCTATGGAGGCTGTAATTCATCATTTTAAAATGTACACTGAAGGAATTGTACTTCCTTTTGGAGAAACTTATACAGCTACTGAAGCACCGAAAGGTGAGTTTGGAGTTTATTTAATTTCTAATAATAGTGAAAAACCTTACCGCTGCAAAATTAAAGCTCCTGGTTTTGGTCATCTTCAAGCTTTAAATGAAATGTCAAAAGGTCATATGATTGCTGACGTTGTTACAATTATTGGTACCCAAGATATAGTCTTTGGAGAGGTTGATCGATAAAATTTTAAGAAAATTATTTAAATATTTAATATGTTATTAACATCTATTTTTTTTGTCTTAATCATAACCCTTTTTGGTTTATTTTTAATTCCAAGCATAAACACTCATTTAATCAGAGTGCTTTCTTTATCTTCATCCGCTGTTGTTTTATTACTTTCTTGCGGTTTGTTGGTTCAATTTGACTGTAATAGTTATTACTTTCAATCTGTTGTAACCTACTCTCTCGGTTCAGAATTAATGAATCTAAATTTTTCTTTTGGATTAGATGGTATTTCGATTTTTTTCTTTGTTTTAACAAGTCTTTTAATATTTTTATGTATTCTATTCATTTGGAATGAGCGTTTATTAAAAGAGTATGCAATGAACTTACTCTTGATAGAATTACTGCTTCTTTTAGTATTCTCAGTACTGGATGTCTTTTTATTCTACATCTTTTTTGAAGCAATTTTAATTCCAATGTTTATATTAATAGGTATTTGGGGTTCTAGAGAAAGAAAAATTAGGGCAGTATACTTATTATTTTTTTATACTTTATTTGGTTCCTTACTGATGTTAGTAGGATTGCTTTACATTTATACCGTTACCGGTACTTTAAATCTTGAATATTTACTTGCGTATAAATTTACTATGGAAGAACAGTGCTGGTTGTGGCTAGCGTTCTTTCTATCATTCGCATCTAAAATTCCAATGTTTCCATTTCACGTTTGGCTTCCTGAAGCTCACGTTGAAGCACCTACTGTAGGTTCAGTTTTACTTGCAGGTATTTTATTAAAATTAGGTGTTTATGGATTTCTTAGGTTTAGTTTAAGTTTATTTCCTGATGCATCTTTATATTTCTCACCTTTGGTTTATTTACTGTCGGTTTTAGGAGTAATTTACGCATCTTTGAGTGCTATACGTCAGACCGATTTAAAAAGAATTATTGCATATTCTTCAGTAGCTCACATGAACTTAGTAACTCTAGGTATTTTCAGTTTTAATATTATTGGAATTGAAGGTTCTATTTTACAAAGTATTAGTCATGGATTCGTTTCTGGAGCAATGTTCTTGTTAATTGGTATTTTATATGATAGATATCATTCAAGATTACTATATTATTATGGTGGTTTAGTTCACATGATGCCTGTATACGCGGCATTATTATTAATATTTACAATGGCAAATATTGCTTTACCTGGAACAAGTAGTTTCGTAGGTGAATTCCTTTTACTTTTAGGTATTTATAAAACAAATGTTATTAGTGCAATTGTTGGTGCTTTAGGAGTAATTTTATGCGGTGCATATTCACTTTGGTTATACAATAGAATTATTTTTGGTAATTTAAAAACTTCTTTTATCGTAAGATTTAAAGATATAAATTTTCTAGAACTTTCTATTTTACTTCCTCTGTTGTTTTTTGTAATTTTCATGGGAGTTTACCCTTCATTTTTTTCAAATTTTATTCACTTATCTGTTTGTAACTTATCTTTAGTTACAATGTATTAAAAATTTTTTATGTATTCAAATTTTAACAATAATTTATCTAACAGTTACTATAATAATTATCTTTCTAACTGTGACTTAGTTAATAAGTACAATCTCAAAAACATTAATCTAATTCCAAAATTAGATAAAATCACTTTGGAATTAGATTTAAAGGATTTTTTAAATTCATATGAGATTAGTAGCAAGGATCAATCAGATTCACTTATCCAAACTAAAGCTTTCTTACTGTTGTATGGCCTTACTGGTTCCGTACCCCATATAAAAGCTAGCAAGTCTGTAAGTTCTTCTGGTAGACAAAAGGTTACTGCTCTACAGTATTCCTTAAAAGTAGTTTTGGATAAAAACAATGAAAAAACCGATTTTTTATTCTCTTTATTTGTAGAAAATTGGCATAAGTTAAAACTTGAAGACTTTAAAATCTTTAATGCAAAGCCAAATAAAACAGCTTTAGATAAAAAATTTGTTCTAAATACTTTATTACCGGGTCATTGTTTGTTCGATATTGAAGAGTTTTTATCAAAAAGTTTAACTGGAGTTAACTCAAAGAGTAGTAAATTTCGATTAAATTTTCATTTTGATAATTCTTCATTTTTAAAGAATCGTAACAATATTATTTTAAACCTTCCATTTTTTTGGATAAGTGGCAGAGTGGTTTAATGCGTTAGTCTTGAAAACTGATGTATTTCAAAAATACCGTGGGTTCGAATCCCACCTTATCCTTTTAAGTTTTTATTTTTTAATTTAAATGTTAATTCTAATAGTTTTATTACCTTTATTAGGTTTTTTTAGCGGAAGTTTATTCGGTCGCTATATTGGTTGGGGTACTTGTTATCTTACTACAGGAAGCGTTTTATCTTCGCTTTTACTCTCACTTTACTTATTACATGACGTTGTTACTACTGGTGTAACCTATAAATTAACAATGGGTTCATGGATTGTAGCCGATGCTCTTCATATCGATTGGTGCTTTTGTTTTGATAGTTTGACTTCTATCATGTTAATCGTTGTTACTTTTATTTCAACATTAGTTCATTTATATTCAACCGAATATATGGAATACGACCCTCATTTACCGAGGTTTATGTCGTATTTATCTTTGTTTACCTTCTTTATGCTAATTCTTATTACAGCGAATAATTTTTTACAAATGTTCGTTGGATGGGAAGGTGTTGGTCTTTCTTCTTACCTTTTAATTAATTTTTGGTTCACACGTATACAAGCAAATAAAGCTGCAATTAAAGCTATGCTAGTTAATAGAGTAGGAGATTTTTCTCTACTTTTAGCTATTTTTGCAATTTATTTTGTATTCAACAGTTTAGACTACGACACCGTTTTTAGTTTAACCCCTTTAATGTTGGATCATAAAATATTAATTGGGGGTGCTGAAATACCTGCACTAGACATGATATGTATTCTATTATTTTTAGGTGCTATGGGTAAATCTGCACAGTTAGGTCTTCATACTTGGCTTCCAGATGCAATGGAAGGTCCTACTCCAGTTTCTGCTTTAATTCACGCAGCAACCATGGTTACAGCGGGAGTTTTTCTTCTTGCTAGATGTTCACATTTATTTGAATATTCTGCTATAGCTTTGAATTTAGTTATTTTCATTGGGTCCGCTACAGCTTTTTTTGCATCAACTACTGGTTTATTCCAGAATGATATGAAAAGAGTTATTGCGTATTCTACTTGTAGTCAACTAGGTTATATGGTTTTTGCTTGTGGTTTATCAAGTTACGAAGTTGGAGTTTTTCATTTATCTAATCATGCATTCTTTAAAGCTCTGCTATTCTTAGGTGCTGGTTCTGTTATTCATGCTGTTGCAGATGAACAAGATATGAGGAAAATGGGTGGTCTTAGAAAATTACTTCCGTTCACCTATGCTATCATGTTAATAGGTTCTCTTGCTTTAATGGGTTTCCCGTTTTTAACTGGGTTCTATTCTAAAGATACCATTTTAGAAGTTGCTTATGCAAAATATACTGTTTGGGGTCATTTTTCTTATTATTTAGGTACTTTTGCTGCATTTTTTACAGCATTTTACTCTATTCGATTACTATTTTTAGTCTTTTTAGCTGAACCTAATGGTCATAGAGCAGTTATCCTAAACGCTCATGAAGGATCTTGGCGTATGACTTTTCCATTATTTATTCTATCCATTTTAAGTATTACTGTAGGGTTTTTAACTCGTGATTTATTTATTGGATTTGGTACTGATTTTTGGGGATCTGCAATTTTTGTGTTACCACAAAACTATGTTCTTTCGGATATTGAATTTGTGGATTTATTCCATAAATTATTACCCCTTATAATTAGTTTGTCTGGAGCGTCTCTTGCATATTTTATTTATGCATTTGGTTTAGATTATTTCTATTCTATTAAAAAGACAGCATCATTTAAATTAATTTATAATTTTTTAAATAGAAAGTGGTACTTCGATAGAGTATATAATGAATTTATTGGTCAAAATGCTTTAAACATAAGTTATTATTTTGCCTATAAAGACGTAGATAGAGGAATTATTGAAAAAGTAGGTCCTTCTGGTATTGTTCAAGGTATCAGATATACTGTAAACCGTATAAATGGTTTACAGAGTGGTCAAATTTATCACTATTTATTTCTTATCTTATTTTCAACAGTTTTATTTGTTTTCATTTCAATCTGTTTTTCTAATATACTAGTTTCATTAAACGTAATTTTATTTTTATTATTCGTAATGTTACTTGTATAAATTCTTTATTTTTATAAAAAATATCTTAAGGCGGATATAGCTTAATGGTAGAGTGTCATATTGTGGCTTTGAAGGTTGTGGGTTCGAGCCCCACTATTCGCCCCAGATATTTTAAAAGCTCCCTTGGCGGAATTGGTAGACGCGACAGACTTAAAATTTGTTCCTTTTTAGGGTGTTGGTTCGAGTCCAATAGCGAGCAAAATTATTAAAATTTTATATTGATTATGTCATTAAATTCAATTTTTTCATATTTAAATCACAGCTTTATTACAAGTTGTGATGCAGCAGAGCCATGGCAGTTAGGATTTCAAGATCCTGCAACTCCTGCTATGGAAGGGATGATCGATTTTCATAACTACATTATGGTATTTATTACTGTAATTGCAGTTTTTGTTCTATGGATGATGGTTAAAATCCTAGTTTCATTTAATGAAGACGTGAACCCAACTTCTGTTAAATTTACTCACTCAAGTTTATTAGAAATTGTTTGGACAATTTTACCTGCATTAGTTTTAATGCTTATTGCAGTACCATCATTTGGATTACTTTATTCTCTTGATGAACTTATTGATCCTACAGTTACTTTAAAAATTGTTGGTCACCAGTGGTATTGGAGTTATGAATACTCTGATTATGCAACTTTAGAAGGAGGAGAAAGTTTAAACTTCGATTCTTATATGATTGCAACTGATGATCTAACTCATGGATCATTCCGTTTATTAGAGGTGGATAACAGAGTAATTTTACCTGTTAATACTCATATTAGAGTATTAATCACTGCAGCTGATGTTTTACATTGTTGGACTGTACCATCGTTTGGATTAAAAGTTGATGCATGTCCTGGAAGATTAAGTCAGGCTTCATTATTTATTAAACGTGAAGGTACTTACTACGGTCAGTGTAGTGAAATTTGCGGTGTAAACCACGGTTTCATGCCTATTGTTGTTAAAGGAGTTTCTGTAGACAACTTTGTTACCTGGATTGCCGCTAAGTTAGATAATCTTATATTAGATTAATCTTAAATAATTATTTTAAATAATTCTATGTCTTTAGTTCGTTGGAATAAAAACAATCTATTAGCTTTCGTTGATTCACATATTATCGATTACCCAACCCCTGTTAATTTAAATTACATGTGGAGTTTTGGTTCAACTGCAGGTCTTTGTCTTGGTATACAAATTGTTACTGGTATTTTTCTTGCGATGCATTATACTCCTCATATTGATTATGCTTTCAGTAGTGTTGAGCATATTATGAGAGATGTAAACAATGGTTGGCTTCTTAGATATTTACATGCAAACGGAGCATCTATGTTCTTTATTGTTACTTATTCGCACATTTTCAGAGGTTTATACTATGGATCTTATATGAATCCAAGAGGACCTCTTTGGAGTAGCGGAGTAATTATATTTTTACTTATGATGGGAACTGGATTTATGGGTTATGTACTTCCTTGGGGTCAAATGAGCTTTTGGGGTGCAACCGTTATTACTAATTTAGCATCAGCAATTCCCGTTGTTGGAGAGCCTATCGTACAATGGCTTTGGGGTGGATTCTCTGTAGATAATGCAACTTTAAATAGATTTTTTAGTATTCATTATTTACTTCCATTCGTTATTGCTGGATTAGTTCTAGTTCATTTAAGTTTACTTCACACTGTAGGATCAAACAATCCTTTAGGAATTAACAAAAATGTAGATTCAGTACCATTTTATCCTTACTTTTATGTTAAGGATCTTCTTGCATTTTTAGCTCTTGTAGCATTTTTCTCTTTTTTCGTATTCTTTTTCCCGAATGCTTTAGGTCACGCGGATAACTATATCCCTGCGAACCCTTTAGTAACTCCTGCACATATTGTGCCTGAGTGGTATTTTTTACCTTTTTATGCTATTTTAAGATCAATTCCTGATAAATTAGGTGGAGTTGTTGCGATGGTAGGTGCAATTTTAATTTTAATGTTACTTCCTATTATCAATACTTCTGAAATTAGAAGTAGTAAATTTCGTCCAATCTACAGTATTGCCTATTGGTTTATTGTAGCGGACTTCCTTATTTTGGGTTGGATAGGTCAAAAACCTGTTGAAACTCCATATATTGAAGTTGGTCAAGTTGCAACCGTATTCTATTTTCTATTTTTCTTAGTTTTAATTCCAGTTATTGGTTTAGTAGAAAAAGCATTGATTAGAGCTAAAGTTTAATTTAGTTCTTAAAAATTTTTAAATGTGAGCAAATTTTTTAAATAAATATAAATATAAAACATCTTTAAATTAGAATTATTAATTTATGATTAAAATTAAAATAAACAATACAGAATTTTTTGTTAAGAAAAATATTTCTGTATTAGAAGCGTGTAAATACGTAGGTATTACAGTACCTAGGTTTTGCTACCATGAAACATTATCTGTTGCAGGTAACTGTAGAATGTGCTTAGTAGAAGTAGCAGGAACTCCTAAACCAGTGTCTTCGTGTACTTTTCCTATTGCTATGGAAAATATGCAAATTTTTACTGACACTCCTTTAGTAAAAAAAGCTAGGGAAAATGTAGTAGAAGCATTACTTTTAAACCATCCTTTGGATTGTCCTATTTGTGACCAAGGTGGGGAATGTGATTTACAAGACCAAACTAAAAGTTGGGGGAGCGATTATAGTAGATTCTTTTTTAATAAAAGAGGTGTAGAAGATAAAAATTGTGGACCTCTTATTAAAACAATTATGACTCGTTGTATTCATTGTACCCGTTGCGTTAGATTTGGAACTGAAGTTGCAGGTGTCGATTATATGGGTACTTTAAACAGAGGAACATCTACTGAAATTGGTAGTTATGTTTCAAAAATCTTTGATTCAGAAATTTCTGGTAATGTTATTGATTTATGTCCCGTAGGAGCTTTGACATCTAAACCTTATGCTTTTAAAGCAAGACCTTGGGAATTAAGATCAAATGAAACTGTGGATTTAACTGATAGTACCGGAAGTAGTATTTACGTTAATTTTAAAGAAACTGAAATTATGAGAGTTTTGCCTAAAAACAATCATGAAATAAACGAAAGTATTATTTCAGATAAAGCAAGATTTTCTTATGATGCTATTAAGAATCAAAGGCTTCAAAAGTTATTTGAAATTTCTTCTACTAAAAAATTTAAAAGTACTAATTGGACATCAATTTTTGAAAAATTAGATACACTATTGAACGAAAATTCAAATACTAAAGTAACTTTTATTGTTAATAGTGACCTTGATTTTGAATCTTTACAGATTTTGAATTTAATAGAAAGCAAGTATTCTCCAAATGTATCGATTAAATCTATGGGTGAAGAAACTAAAAATTCTTTTACCAGTTGGAATCGAAATAAAATAAGCGATATCAAAAATAACAGTAGATTTGGGTTTCTAATATCATCAAATATTAGAATGGAAAGTGCAATCTTAAATACAAAAATTAGACGTAAAGTAACTTCTCAAATTTTTGATGTTTTAAGTGTTGGGCAACATTTTGATACAAGTTTCCCTACAAAATTTGTGAATTTAAATTTAAATAAAATTCTTGAAATTTTTGAAGGTAAATCTAATGTTTCAAAACTTATTCTAATGAATGAATCTCCTTTATTTTTTGTTGGAGAGAGTTTTAGCAAGCGTTTATTTGGTAATTTTTCTATTATTTCATTAATAAAAAAGATTGCGCCTAGTTCAGTTCTAGTGGATATTAAAAAATCTTCTAACAGTACTGGAGTTAACTTTTTAGGATTTAAAAATATTAACAAAAATTGTATAAATAATTCAGATATTTGTATCGCAATTAATCTTGATGATACTATTATGATTAGAAAACTTTTCGAAGGAACTTCATCAAAATTGGTATGGTTAAGTTCTTTTGGGTCAAAAATAGCTACTAAAGCAGATATATTAATACCTACTTTAACCCCATTTGAATCTGAAAATACTTTTATAAATTTAGAAGAAAGATCTCAAAAAACTCTTAAATCATTACCAGGAATTGGGGATTCTAGAGATGTTAAAAAAATTTTAGTCTCTTTGTACCCTGAAATTAAAAAATCTCAAGTTTCTTTAAATTCTAACTGTTATGAATTTTTTAACGAAATTATAAATAATCCTAAAGTATTTAAAAATTTATCAAATAAATTTTCAAATGAGAATCTATTTGAATCTAAATATGTGGATCAAAAAAATTTAGTTAGTAAATACCCGCTAAAATCATCGTTAGAAGATTTTTACCGTTCAAATGTGTTTACTAAAAATTCATTAACTATGGCACAATGTTCGCAAGAGAACAGAAAAGGTTTTAACAACTTCAAGAAATAATGGTTGGATAACATAGTGGTAATGTATGAGATTGCAAATCTTAAAAGAAGGGTTCGATTCCCTTTCTAACCTTTATTTATTATAGAAAGAATGGCTGAGTGGTTAAAAGCGGCAGACTGTAAATCTGTTGGGTCTCCTACGTAGGTTCGAATCCTACTTCTTTCAAACTGCCACGTAAGGCAGGTACCTTACAAAAAGATATTTGTACAAGAAATTCCTTGTAGGAATTTCTAAAAAGTATAGTTTTAAGTTAAATTAAAATTATTATAACAATATATATATAGAATACTTTTCTACGAGAGTATTTTTAATTATTTAAGTTATAAGTTATACTTTTTAGAAATTCCTACAAGGAATTTCTTGTACAAATATCTTTTTGTAAGGTACCTGCCTTACGTCAGTTTGTATTTTTCTGGAATAGAAGGACTCGAACCTTCAATTTTTCGTATCAAAAACGAATGCCTTACCATTTGGCCATATCCCAATAACATACGTAGTATGCTTTATATATTTTTATTCCAGCCGCACGTTCCCGTACGACTACCTTGTTACGACTTCATCCCAGTTATGAATTTTATAATAATCCACAATACCGTAAATCAACCATTAAAGATTAAAAAAAGAATTTAATATTAACGTACAGTATAAAAAGATTTCAAATAAAACTCACTCCCGGCATGTGACGGGCGGTGTGTACAAGGTCTAAGTACAAATTCACCGTAGCATGCTGATCTACGATTACTTGTGATTCCACCTTCATGTAGGCGAGTTGCAGCCTACAATCCGAACACGATAATTTTTAAAGATTGACTAGAAATTTCTTTTTTGTATAACTTTTTGTAATTACCATTGTAGCACGTGTGTAGCCCAATTCATAAGGGCCATAAGGGCTTGACGTCATTCTCACCTTCCTCTAGTTTATCACTAGCTGTATCTTAAAAGTGGTTCTTTGATCATTTCTGATAAAGTTACCAATATAAGAAAAGAGTTGCGCTCGTTAAAGGACTGAACCAAACACCTCACGGCACGAGCTGACGACAGCCATGCAACACCTGTATAATTAGATTTATTCAGATATTAAATATGAAATTAAAAATTATTGAAGTAAAACAATAAATAAATTATATTCAAGAATTGGTAAGGTTTTGCGCGTATTATCGCATTAAACCACATGCTCCACCACTTGTGTAGACCCCCGTCAATTCCTTTGGGTTCCAACCTTGCGATCGTACTTCCCAGGCGGAGTGCTTAACGTGTTAACTTTACATCAGAAAAAACTCCCAATATTAGCACTCATCTTTGACAGCATAGACTACCAGGGTATCTAATCCTGTTTGCTCCCTATGCTTTCGTTCCTCAGCGTCAGTAAATAGTCCAGATAACCGCTTTCGCCACTGGCATTCCTTCATAAATAATTGGATTTTACCCCTATGTATGAAATTCTGTTATCCTCTACTATACTCAAGTAAAAGAGTATTACACGCAGACCTAAGTATAAACCTAGGATTTAACATGTAACAACAAATACCGCCTACGAACTCTTTACGCCCAATCATTCCGGATAACGCTCGCCCCTTTCGTATTACCGCGGCTGCTGGCACGAAATTAGCCGGGGCTTCTTCTCTAAATAAAGTCACAATCCTACTTAGCGAAAGAATTTTACAACCGATCTATAAACTTAAAAAGCTTATAAACCTTTTTTGCTTTCCTCATTCACGCAGTATTACTGGATCACGCTTTCGCGCATTGTCCAAAATTCCTCACTGCTGGCTAAAAGCCTGGGCCTTATCTCAGTCCCAGTGTGGCTGATCGTCCTCTCAGACCAGCTAAGGATCATCAGCTTGGTAAGCCATTACCTTACCAACAACTTAATCCTATACAAGCTCATCTTAAAGCAGTATTTTACTTTTATTGAAGTTATCACTGCAGAGCATTCTTAAAAAAAATATGATTATTTCAAACTTTAAGGTAGATTCTTGTATATTACTCACCTGTACGCCATGTTTTAAAAACATTCGACTAGCATGTGTCAAGTATACTGCAAGCGTTCATCCTGAGCCAGGATCAAACTCACTTTTTTAACAATTTTATATAAAATAAAATTTGAAAATTTTATCACTTATTGCTGGAATCGAACCAGCTTTAAAATTAAAATTTTAACCGAAGCAGAATATCTGCTAAATAAGTAAAACAGTAAAAAATTAATTTTTACTGTAATGTTTAATTATAAAGATAAAAAAGAGTTTAAAGTATTAACCGCACTTGAAGTGGTTTTGTTCTCTTTAATATAAGTCATAATTAGTTTTTGACGAATTTTAAACATTGCCGCAAATTTGGTTAAATAAAAATGTAAACCAAAAAAGTAAAAAAAATAAAATCCAGCCAAAGTCCAAAAAATTTGTCCTGAAAAAGAATAAAAATCGAATTGAGGCATAAATATATTATAGTAGTTTAAAAAAATTTATACTAACCTTTTAGGACAACTATTTGATCCATTGAAATACTACCTCTTAGTCGGTAATAAATAATGATAATAGCTAGCCCCACTGCGGATTCTGCTGCCGCAACGGTTAAAATAAATAAAGAGAATAGTTGACCATATAAATCATCAAAATATACTGAAAAAATAATAAAGTTTAAATTTAAACTTAGTAAAACAAGCTCAACGCTCATTAGAATAATCAAAATATTTCTACGATTCATTACAATACCAACTAAACCCAAGATAAATAAAAGAACATTTGTTGTTAATTGTGCTAAAAACATAAATTTATGTAATTTGTTTTTTTTTATGAAAAATTAGTACTTATAAACTAAAAATCTTACAATTCTTTCATTTTAAGCCTATCAACGTAGTAGTCTGCTACGATTCTTAAAAACTTGTTTTAGGGTGGGTTTCTTGCTTATATGCATTCAGCAGTTATCCCTTACAAACTTAGCTACTCGGCGCTGCTTCTGATGAAACAACCGAAACACCAGGGGTTTGCGTAATTCGGTCCTCTCGTACTAGAATTAAAGCCCTTCAGTTTTCTACATTTGCAGCAGATAGGGACCGAACTGTCTCACGACGTTCTAAACCCAGCTCACGTACCACTTTAATCGGCGAACAGCCGAACCCTTGGAACCTGCTTCAGCTCCAGGATGTGATGAGCCGACATCGAGGTGCCAAACGGTCTCGTCGATATGGACTCTCAGAAACCATCAGCCTGTTATCCCCGGCGTACCTTTTATCCGTTGAGCGATGGTCTTTCCACGCAGAACCACCGGATCACTATGGCCGACTTTCATCTCTGTTCGATTCGTCAATCTTACAGTCAAGCAAACATATGCCATTACGCTCTAAAATAAAATATTATTTGAGTTTGCCTTTGCACACCTCCGTTACTCTTTAGGAGGTGACCGCCCCAGTCAAACTACCTCTCATAGGCTGTCTTATAAAAAATAATTAAGTAGAATCAAATAATCAGGGTGGTATTTCACTGTTGCAAAATGCTCCCACCTATTCTACACAAAGAATTTGAGTCTACAACCTAAAATCATAGTAAAGGTGCACGGGGTCTTTCCGTCTAACTGCAAATAGCCCGCATCTTCACGGGCATTTCAATTTCACCAAGTCTACGTTGGAGACAGCGAAGAAGTCGTTACACCATTCATGCAGGTCGGAACTTACCCGACAAGGAATTTCGCTACCTTTGGACCGTCAGAGTTACAGCCGCCGTTTACTGGGGCTTAATTTCAATGCCTTGGCATATCCACGTTACCTAGCAGCACCGGGCAGGTGTCAGTCCCTATACATCTTCTTTCGAATTAGCAGAGACTTGTGTTTTTAATAAACAGTCGCTTCTTCCTCTTTAGTGTCAACGTTAAAAGGTTGCCCTCTTAACGTCACTCTTTCTTCCGAAGTTACAGAGCAAATTTGCCGAGTTCCTTCAACGTAGTTGTCTTGAACGCCTTAGTATATTCTACCTATCTACCTGTGTCGGTTTAGGGTACGGTTTTAGTTCCAAGTACTATTTCCAGAGAGCTTTTAAATACTACAACAAATCAATAAGTTGTAATATCATTTAAACTCTGTCATACTTGAATTTCCTATTAGCTTATACATTTGTAATTTGCCTTAAGGACCGCTTAACATCCGATTCCATTAAACGTTGAATCGGAAACCTTAGATTTACGGCGACAATGATTAAACATTGTTTTAGCTACTAATACCAATATGCTCGCTTCTGATGCCTCCAATTAATCTAACGACTAACCTTCATAAGCTTACAGAACGTTCTGCTACCATAAATTTATCGATTCGGATATTATTTTTAGTCTCTATACATTTTCGAAGCAAAAGAACTTGATCAATGAGCTGTTACGCTTTCTTAAAAAGATGGCTGCTTCCAAGCCTACTTTATGATTGTCTTAATTCTTTTACAATCTTATCACTTAAATAATAATTGAAGTCCTTATCGGATAATCTGGGCTGTTTCCCTCTTGACTATAAACCTTAGCGCCTATAGTCTGACTCCACAAAATATCAAAGACATATTCGAAGTTTTTTAAGATTAAGTAAGATTGAAAATCCCCCGTATCCTAAAAGTGCTCTACCCTATCTTGACTAATTTGCAGGCTATACTTAAATATATTTCGCAGAAAACCGGCTATACCTGAGTTTGATTAGCCTTTCACTCCTAACCACAAGTCATCCCAGTCTTTTTCAACAGACACGGGTTCGGTCCTCCAGCTCATATTTCTATAAAACTTTCAACCTGCTCATGGTTAGATCACTCAGCTTCGGGTCTTATATTTATAACTATTCTAAGCTTTTTAAAACTTGATTTATCTACGCCTACAATTTAATTAAGCTTGCTATAAATATAAACTTATTGGTCCATTATGCAAAAGGTACGCTGTCACTCGTAAAGAGCTCCAACAGATTGTCTGCACTGAATTTTAGGTTCTTTTAACTCTAAAAAAGTTCTATTTCACCTTTCCCTCACGGTACTTGTTCACTATCGGTTATTTAAGATTATTTAGGCTCGAGGGTAGATCCCCGAAATATCAACAAATTTAACATAATCCGTTGTCATTTTAATTATACTTGTAAACTCTACAGGACTTAAACCTTCTATGGATGATTCGAGTTCATTATTTATAATTATCGCCTAAAATCGCATTCGCTCGCCACTACTAACGACATTTCGTTTGATTTTTTTCTAGGGTTACTAGAATGTTTTACTTCACCCCGTTAAATATTTCTAAAAAATGAATTTTTTCTATAGTAATTAGATTTCAATAAATTTTTCAAACCTACTTAGTGCAATACACAACTAAATTTTTCTTAAATACCTAGGCAGCCGTTCAGTGCATTATTTATAAATTTAAACTATGTTTCCCGCTTACGCAGTATCTGATAGTTTTTTAAGAGATAACCGTTGAGTTCTTATTAGAGATCACGTAAATTCTTAAAATGGTTTTTTAGAATATTTAAATATCAAAAGGAATTAACCCTAAAAAATATTTAAATTATTAAGTTTACATATTTTGTATAAATTAATGTAAATTAACTGCATCGTTTAAATAGATACAAGTTAAAACACTAAATACAAATGCTTGAATTAAACCAACAGCTAACTCTAAACCAAATAAAGGTAATAGAATTAAAAGAGGAACGTAATGCATTAAAAATAAAATACCGGTACATCCCATAAGGCTCCAAGCGAATCCTGCGATAACTTTTAATAAGGTATGACCCGCCATCATATTAGCGAAAAGTCGAATACCTAAACTAATAGGTCTAAACACATATGAAATAATTTCAATTGGAACTAAAAGTAATCCTAAAATTAAAGAAGTTCCAGAAGGAAAGAATAATGAAAAAAATTCTAACCCATGAATACGAACACAAATGATGTTAATACCTAAAAAGATTGCTATAGCTAATGCAAAAGTAACAATTAAATGACTTGTTAAAGTAAAACTATAAGGAACAAGACCAATTAAATTTAAATTTGCTACGTAGAAAAAAACAGAGAATACTAAAGGGAAAAATAATTGCCCTTTTTTACCTGAAATGTTGTCACTAATCATAGAAAGAACCATTTTATAGATAATTTCTATAATAACTTGCCATCTGTGTGGAACAACATATAAAGTAGCATCGGTTTGTTTAAACGAACTATAAAAAAAAGTTGATACGAAGAAAAAAATTAAAAATAATATAACAGCCTCATTAGTGATACTGAAATCTAAACCTCCTAAATAAAAAGAAATAACAGGTAAGATTTCGAATTGCTCTAATGGACTTGAAAGTAATGTAATATTTTTCATAAATTAATAAATTAAACTAAGAACCCCACCAATAGATAGTTAGGAATAGAAAAAGCCATACAACATCGACAAAATGCCAATACCATGCAGCAGCTTCAAAACCAAAGTGGTGCTCTCTTGTAAAATGGTTTAGATATAATCTAGCTAAACATACTCCAATGAAGCAAGTTCCTATAAAAACATGTAAACCATGAAATCCAGTTGCTAAAAAGAAAGTAGATCCAAAAACACTATCAGATAACGAAAAAGGAGAAGTTACATACTCGAATACTTGTAAAGCGGTAAAAATTACGGCTAAAATTAATGTATACACTAAAGCCATACTAGCATTAGTTTTTGAACCCCAAACAATTGCGTGGTGAGCCCAAGTACAAGTCGCTCCTGAAGTTAAAAGAATCACTGTATTTAATAAAGGTACTTTCCATGGATCTAGAATAGTCATAAATGCTGGGGGCCAAACACCTCCAATAGCTACACTAGGGTTAAAGCTTGAATGGAAAAATGCCCAGAAAAATGCAAAAAAGAACATAATTTCTGAAACAATAAATAGAATCATTCCCATACGAAGACCATCTTGAACAACAGCAGTGTGCTGCCCTTCAATGGTTCCTTCACGGATAATGTCGCGCCACCACACATACATGATAAGTAAACACATACAAAACCCGTATCTCCATAAGAAGACACCACCAACATATCCATGCATATATAACACTCCACCAAAAGTTAGCATTAATGCAGAAAGAGCTGCAATTAATGGCCATGGACTTGGGTCTACTAAATGAAACCCATGTCTTTGATTATTGCGAATTATTGCCATAAATTAAAAAAGATAAATTTATAGATCTTAAATCTATTTAGGCCCAAGTAGATTTGAACTACTGGCTTTACGCTTATCAGGCGTACACTCTAACCTCTGAGTTATGAGCCTCTAATAATGAAACGGTAAAATTGAGTTGTTAAACGTGCTAAAAAGCGTCTTTTTAAGAAAATTTGACCCTTTGAGTTAAAAAGTATTTCTTTTCCAAAAATAGGTTTGTTATTATTTTTACTCATAAAATTTATTTTAAAAATTTACCATCTAAAATGAATATTAGATCTGTTAGAAAGAACTTGCGAAATATTCGAAGTTTTTATTTCTAAAGATTTTGAACTAGAAGAAGAAATTGTTTGATTTATTTCAGAAAATAATTTATCAGAAAAAGAAATCTTCCTTTTATCTTCTTTTATTGCTTGAATTAACCATTTAATTATCAAATAAGTAGAACGCTTATGAGATATTGGGAATGGAACTAGATGAAATCCTCTTCTTACTCTAATTTTTTTAACTTCAACAAAACTGTTTAATTTTGAAAAAAGTTTAGATAAAATAGAATTAAAAGATAATCCAGTTTCTTTTGAGACTTTATCAAAAGCCTCATTAACAATTTTAGTTGCTTTAACTTTGTTACCTTTTTTAGTAAAAAAATTTATAATTTTGTTATAAAGATTTTTGTTCTTAGTACTTAAATATTTTTTTGACATACGTTATTTGTGAATAATTCTTAATTATTTAGCATTTTTTTTCGCACCATATTTAGAACGAGCTTGTTTTCTGTTTTTAACTCCTTGCAAATCATATTTTCCTCTGATTAAATGATATTTGCACCCGGGTAAATCTGGAACACGGCCACCTTTCATTAATACAACTGAGTATTCTTGAATATTGTGACCTTCCCCGGGTATATATGCTTCAATTTTCTTACCATTGGATAATTTTAATCTTGCAACTTTACGAAGAGCCGAATTAGGCTTCTTCGGGGTACGGTTAAAAATTTTTATACAAACTCCTTTTCTTTGAGGATTTTGCGACAACGCAGGAGTTTTAGATTTAAAATTCTTTTTTTTCCTTTGTTTTTTTACACACAATTGATTGATTGTAGCCATAAATATCTGTTTAGTTAAACTCCCCAGGTAGGATTTGAACCTACGACCTAATGGTTAACAGCCATTCGCTCTGCCACTAAGCTACTGAAGATTTTGGATTAATAAATAGTATTTGAAGATATAGAAGAAACCTTCAAATATTTAGAAAAACTTAAAGCCATCGGTACAGAGCCAAAGACACGTGAACCAATGGGTTTGTATTGATTATTTAGTAAAACAACAGAATTTTCTAAAAAACTTAAAGTTTTTCCAGAAAAATCTTTTTTGTTACTTTTTGTACGCACTACTAAAGCTTTAACGACATCTCCTTTTTTTACTTTAGAAGTAGCTTTTCTTTTACTTCTAAGAGATTTTACTGAAACAACAATAACATCACCCACAAAAGAATATCTTCTACGATAACCAGTAGATACTTTTATGCAGCAAACATCTTTAGCTCCCGAATTATCGATTACATTTAAATAAGTTCCTGATTGAATCATAATTTTAAATATTCAAATTTTTTTACGTACAAAATTTTACCAAACTGCTTTAGAATATCCAGGGATAACTCCAAATTGCATTAATTCACGCATAAGAGTTCTAGAAATTCCGTATGGGCGCAGAACACCCCTTCCTCTGTTATTTAAAACACATCTGTTTGTCATACGTGTTTTAGATTTGTTTTTTATTTTATTTTTATTTTTTAGAAAAGAAATTACAACAGAAGGTTCAGTTTCTTTTTTGTTCATTAAAGAAACGAATAAAAATTTTTTTACGTTCTTTATTTTTTCAACTTTCTTTATTGAATTTCTAATTTTTAAATCTTTAATTTTTGAAGATAACATAACTATAAACTATTCCCATTCCAGAGCACCAACTTCCCAAGCATAAATGTAACCTGCAATAAGTTCAACTACAAAGTCGATCATACCCCACAGACCATCACTGCTTAAAAAGCTAAGGGAGATACACCAAGGGAAAAAATATACAGCTTCTAAATCAAAAATAATGAAAAGGATAGCTACTAAATAAAAACGAACGTCAAAAACATTCCTTGCATCTTCATATGGATCAAACCCACATTCATAAGCAGAAACTTTTTCAACATCAGGGTTATAAGTACTTAAGCGGAATGATAAGAATAATATCAAACTCGCTAAGAAAATACTAAAAACGAGTAAAATTAAAATTTTACTAAATTCTTGATAAAATAGAGTCATAAATAAATATATTTTATAGTTTTTTTGCAAAGATAGGATTTGAACCTATGTCCTCCGGATTATGAGCCCGGCAAGCTACCTGACTGCTCTACTTTACATGCGAGTAATGTAAATATTACTCTATAATGCTTAACAAAAGTTGGTTAAAATTTTTACTAAATTCTAAACCAGACACATTGTAAGATGCATTTTTTAAGACCAAATATTCTTAGCTTTTACACGAGTACCACTAGTTAAAGTTACGTAAACAATATAAAAAAAGAATAGTGCTGAAAATGCTGAAATATATGATCCAAACGATGCTACTGCATTCCAACCAGCATATGCATCTGGGTAATCTGGAATTCTACGAGGCATACCAGCTAATCCTAGAAAGTGCATTGGAAAAAAGGTTAAATTAACTCCTAAGAAGAACATCCAAAAGTGAATTTGACCTAAAACTTCTGGATATTGTAGTCCAGTAATTTTTGCGATCCAATAATACCATCCAGCAAAAATAGCAAATACCGCTCCCATAGACAGAACGTAATGGAAGTGAGCAACAACATAGTAAGTATCATGCATAACTGCACTCAACCCAGAGTTAGCTAAAATTACACCAGTTAAACCCCCTACAGTAAATAAGAAAATAAACCCTAAAGTAAATAACATTGGAGTATTTAAGCGAAGAGATCCTCCCCACATAGTAGCTAACCAACTAAAGATTTTAATACCGGTAGGAACCGCGATAATCATTGTAGCTGCAGTAAAATATGCTCTGGTATCAACATCTAAACCTACGGTATACATGTGATGTGCCCAAACAACGAATCCTAAAACTCCAATAGATACCATTGCATAAACCATTCCTAAATAACCGAATACAGGTTTCTTAGAAAAAGTAGAAACAATTTGACTAACCATTCCAAATCCTGGAAGAATTAAAATATAAACTTCTGGATGTCCAAAGAACCAAAATAAATGTTGATATAAAATTGGATCTCCCCCTCCAGCAGGATCGAAAAAGGTTGTATTAAAATTTCTATCAGTTAATAGCATAGTAATAGCACCTGCAAGTACTGGTAAAGATAATAACAGTAAAAATGAAGTGATTAAAATAGACCAAACATATAGAGGTAATCTATGCATAGTCATTCCAGGAGCTCTCATATTAAAAATGGTAGTAATAAAATTAATAGCACCTAAAATAGAAGCTGCTCCAGATAAGTGAAGACTAAAAATTGCTAAATCAACAGAAGGACCAGAGTGTGCCTGAACACTACTTAATGGTGGATATACAGTCCAACCAGTACCTGCTCCAGCCTCTACTAAAGTTGATGCAACAATTAAAAATAGCGATGGTGGTAATAACCAAAAACTAATATTGTTCATACGAGGGAATGCCATATCTGGCGCTCCAATCATTAAAGGAACAAAAATGTTTCCAAAACCTCCAATTAAAGTAGGCATAACCATGAAAAAAATCATTAAGATTGCATGCCCAGTTACTAAAACGTTATAAAGTTGGTGGTTTCCCGCTAAGATTTGACTACCAGGTTGTGATAATTCCATACGAATTAAAATAGACATAGTAGTTCCAAGAACACCAGAAAAAGCACCAAATAATAGGTATAAAATTCCAATATCCTTGTGGTTGGTTGAGAATAACCAACGAGCTGAAAAATAATATAAGTTATTTAACATTAACTTATAAAAAATTTTTTCAAAAACAAAAAACAAATATAAAAATCGAGATAAAATCGAGAAAGACGGGATTTGAACCCGCGGCATTTAGCGTGACAGGCTAACACTCTAACCACTGAGCTACTTTCTCTTTTTAATACTTTATTAATGAATGGGCAACAGTGGATTCGAACCACTAACTTCCTCCTTGTAAGGGAGATGCTCTACCGTTGAACTAGTCACCCAATCATTAACAAATTATTTAAAAAAGGCTAAAAAATTATCAGAACGTGACAATTGTCTAGCCACTAATTCATTTCTTCTCTGACTACTAAAATTTAAAGTTAAAACAATTGCTCCAACCATAGCAACAAGAAGAATAAGACCTGCAAGTAAAAAACAAACCAGGTAATAATTATAAAGACTTTGTCCTAAAACATCGATACTTGTTAAGTTATCTAAATAATTATTAAAATTGTAAGGTAAATTTGTAGTCCAAAAAGTTGAATTTGAAAATACCTTTTCTAATACTAAAAATGTTTGTAGCATTAAAATTAATCCCCCTAGCGATAAAAAAGGCAGGTAAAAGGCGGTATTCGAAGAATATACTTTTACGTTTAGCATCATTACTACGAATAAAAATAAGATAGCAATGGCACCTACATAAATTATAATGAATACTAACCCTAAAAACTCTGCATTAAATAAAAATAAGATACCCGAAGCATTACAAAAAGCTAAAATTAAAAAAAGCACTGAATGTACAGGATTCTGAGATATTAAAACGAATAAGCTACTTAACAATAAAATAGTTATAAAAAAATAGTGTAAAGAAATCATAATACTTTTATTAATATAAAATCGGAATGATGTGATTTGAACACATGACCTTCTATTCCCAAAACAGACACGCTACCAGCTGCGCTACATTCCGGAATGTTTCTTAGCGAAAGCGGGACTCGAACCCACAACATACGGATTATGATTCCGCCACTCTACCAATTGAGTTATATCGCTAAATAATTAATCATTTACAATTTTGGAGATAATCGGATTTGAACCGATAACTTTATGCATGCAAAGCATACACTCTACCAATTGAGTTATATCCCCAGATAAGTATGATTGCGGGCAATGAGATTCGAACTCATACAATCTGCTTGGAAGGCAGAGAATCTACCATTAATCTATACCCGCGTTGTAATTATTTTAATTTATAAATGTCGAAATAATCTGTTATTAATAGATTTAAATCGTCCAAAGTTAAATCTTTTAAATCCTTTAAAACTATTAATGTTTTTGTATAATAATCAATTTCAACAAAAGAATAAAACAGCTCGTTATTTAAAAAATTATTAAAAAAAGTTGAAAATTCTAAATTTTCATGTATCTTTGACGAGTTAAACGAAACGATATCGCCCTTCTTTAAAAAAAAATTCCCAGAAATTTGTTTACCATTTACTAAAACGACTCCATTACTTATAAACTGTCTAGCCTGGTATGAGCTAGAAAAAAGATGAAATCTACTTAGCAAAATGTCCACGCGATACAAAGGTTTTACTAGATAATGTAATAATAAATCTTTTGTAATTTTTTTTGAAGATGGTTTAACACTCTTTTGAAATGACGATAGTTTGATTGATGAATCAAAACTATTTACTAAAAAACGCTTTAATAGTGTTTCATCTCTAAAATAATCAGTGGTTTTTTCCCAACTTTTATTGGAAGATTTTTTTATTAAAGGGTTCACGAAAAAATCAGAAGATTTTTTAAGAGAGTCCAACCTTTTTTGAAAAAATTTCCACTTAGGTCTTTGAAATTTTGAAATTCTCGCAGGAATGTAAGGAGAAAGTTCTCTGATTTTTGAATATTTTTTATATTTTTTTACCTGACGCATTCGTTTTTTATTTTTTATTTAATGTTAATTCAATCAAAATGATAAAGAATATAAACTTTTTAAAATCATCTAGATTATTGAAAATTTTATAAGCACCCCAATTATTTTGCTCAAATTTGGTATTGATTTTATTTATAAGAAAAATATTTTTATCAAATAATTTTTTTAACAACAATGAATTATTATTTATTTGATCAAATAAGATTAAGATCTGGTCTTCTATTTTAGTATTTTGAATATTAATGGAATCTTTAATTGAGAAATTAAAGTTTTTGTCTTTGAAAAAAGATTCAACAATTTTAACAAACTGTTTGTTCTTCACTACAATATGAAAAATTTTTTTATCTTTCTTTTCCAAGAACT
>Ga0257126_1000601_pt1 | contig 28617 bp, 26 predicted proteins | sample SI060_120mmetaG_FD_190151 | JGI IMG/M metagenome (GOLD analysis project Ga0257126, IMG submission 190151) | Marine microbial communities from Saanich Inlet, British Columbia, Canada - SI060_120m | ecosystem: Environmental > Aquatic > Marine > Inlet | place: Canada: British Columbia | collected... | reverse complement strand
TTAAAGCTTCATTCTTTTTTAAAGCTTCATTCTTTTTTAAAGCTTCATTCTTTTTTAAAGCTTCATTCTTTTTTAAAGCTTCATTCTTTTTTAAAGCTTCATTCTTTTTTAAAGCTTCATTCTTTTTTAAAGCTTCATTCTTTTTCAAAGCTTCATTTTTTTTAGGGGATTTTGATTTTTTAGGAGTTTTCATTGAGAGCTTTACAACCTGTACAACATGTTTATCTACTTTAATAACTTTTTTGGGGGATGTATGATTATGACCACCTTTTAAAAATTGTTTATATTTTTCAGATAAAGGTGATTTTTTATGTTTTGGTGATAATTTTTTTTTAATATTGATTTTTTCACTTAGATTATTCATAGTGTATATATATATATAATATAATAATTATGATAAAACCTTACTATAATCAATATTTTCATTATTCATTTTTTTTTGATAGATTCTTATTTCCATAATGAGGCGATTCTTACATATTTCATCATCATTAAATATATCATAACAAATATTATCAACAACAAGATCACCAACATATTCATCTTTCATGATTTCTTTTAATGAATTTTTAAGGAAACCTTTAATATGGCTTTTCTTTTCTGTATACAATGAATCAATAATATTTTCTAAATTATCATCATTAATTGAAGATAAGTTGTTATCGCTTAGATATTTGTTATAATTTTCTTTTACATAAAAAAAAATAAGATCTTGAATTAATTTTTGTGCGTTCGTTGGCATTTATAAAGATAAATTTTATTATTATTATTATATTTAAACATAATTATGATAATTAACTTTAATATGTTTAAAAATATTTTTCAATATACAAAAATATTTTCATGGATATTTATGATAAAAATGAATTATAAATATGAATTATTTGATGAAAATATAATATATGAATGTCTTATAAAAAATATTTTAGATACCGGATGTATACCTATTAAGTTTGTTCAATGGATAATGCCTTATTTATATTATACATTTGATGAAAAAAATAAATGGTTATTAAAAAAATTTGAAAAATGTTATGAATCTTGTAATTTTCATCCATTTTCATTTACTGAGAAAAAATATAATGAGATATTTAAAAAAAATATAAATGATGAATATAGTGAAATAGTTGAGATTGCATCTGGGAGTATTGGTCAAGTTTATCGTGTAAAACCATATTATTCTGATTCTTATTATGCATTAAAAATAATACACCCGAATGTTGAAAATGAAATTAATTTCATGGAAATGATGATATATATATTTGATTTTTGTTTTGATTTAACAAACTATTGTCCTTTGAATTTAAAAGATTGTTTATACAATTTTAAAAATCAGATAAATTTCATCAATGAATCAAATAATATATTATATTTCCATGAAAAATATGAAAACAATCCATATATTATCATACCAAATATTATTAAAGTATCAAAAGACATAATAATAATGGATTATATTGATGGTAAATCCATTGATGAAACAGAAATATCTGATTATAATAAACATAAAATCATATTATTATTAACATTGTTTACTGAAAATAATTTACATGTGAATCATTTTAATCATGGCGATTTACATTCTGGAAATTGGAAAATTAAGGATAATAATAAATTAATTATATATGATTTTGGATATTGTTGGAAATTAGAAAATAAGAACTTACAATCAATTATTGATTTAACAATCTATTGTAGTCAAAAAGAAAAATATGATGATGATTATAAAAAAACAATTATATATAATTGTTTTGAATATTTTAATATTGAATATGAAAAAAATAGTTTAGATAAAATAATTTACCAGTGTGAATTAAATAAAATTGAAGATTTTATTATTTGTTTAATAGAATATTGTATTCAATATAATGTAACTTTTCCAAAAAATTTAATGAATATTTCATTAACATATTCACAATTAGGTAGATTTACGGAAAATATAACAACTATCAATCAGATTAATATATGTCAGTCATATAATATATTTCATAAATTATTAGATAAACATTTATATCCAAGTATCGAAAAATATGGACATGATTATGTAAAAACAGAACATGATGAGTTTAAGGATTTAAAAAAATACATTAATTAATTTTATATGTTTTCATTATTATTTAATTATACAAAATTATTTGGATGGTTGTTTGTTTATAAATATTATAAAAATGATATCATTGAATCATTAATTATTAAAAATATCCATACATGTGGTTGTGTTGCTATAAAATTAACTCAATGGATATTACCTTTATTAGAAATAATTGATGATAAAAAATATTGTAACAGATCTGGGTTTCATCAACTTGAAACAGTATATGAAAATTGTAATATCCATTCAATGGAATATACAAAACAAATTTATTATAAGAATTTAAAACATGATATTGAAGATATTTATGAAATTGATTCAATAATCGCTTCAGGAAGTATTGGTCAGGTTTTAAAAGTTATTTCAAAAAAAGATAAACAAATATATGCGATAAAAATAATACATCCAAATCTTAAACAACAAATTCAATTTATAAAAATATGTTTATATTTATTGTATAATATACCTTATCTAAAAAATTATATAATTCAAATATTTCCATTGAATATTAATCAGTTTATCAAAGATTTTGAAAAACAAACAAATCTTGTAAATGAATCAAATAATATGATCCAATTTTACAATAATTATAAACAAAATACATATATTATTATACCTAAAATTAAATATATATCAAGTGAAATATTAATTATGACATATGAACCAGGAACACGATTTGATAATATAAAATGTAGTGAATATCAAAAATATAAATGTATTTTATTATTACAATTATTTATAAAAAATAATCAAATATTATTAAACTTTAATCATGGAGATATTCATAAAGGAAATTGGAAAGTAAACAATTCAGATGGAGAACATAAATTAGTATTTTATGATTTTGGTATATGTTGGGGATTACCTGAAAAGGATAAACATATGTTAGAATTTATTGATGAAACATTTTTAAAAATTGAAAAGGGTGATAATTGTTTAGATGAATTAGTATTAATAACTGAATATTTATTTAATAAAAAATGTTCAAAACAAATTATAAATGAAAAATTACAAAAACCTGGAATTATATTAAATCCTGAAAAATTAATTCAAATCATTGTTGATATTGCTAAAAAAGAGTGTATAATATTAGATTCATTATTATTAAATATAATAATTGTCATCATACAATTTACAAAATATTTTGAAAAATATGAATTAATACGTGAAGAAACAAATTTTGAAAAAGGATATTTAAATTATGAATATTTAAGAAAAAGATTATTAGATATTTATTGTTTTATAAAAACAAAAGATATTTTTAAGGAATATCAAATATTTATTGAAGAAAAATTAACCAAAGAAAATATTTGTATTCATGATTTATTTGAAACAATTGACACTGAATATAATTTTCAACAATATAATTTAGATGCGATAAACTAAAATATTTTACAAATATATAATGAATGAAATTGGATGGGTATTTATCTATGTTTCTGTTTTTGGATTAAGTGATTATTTTGTTAGAAAATATATTCATGATGAATTAAAACATATATTTTATTATATTTGTATTGGAATACTTGGTTATTATTTAATCATAAATTAATTTTTTCTTTTTTTTTAAATATAAAAATAAAATGAATTTTATATATTATGGCCAATCAATATATTGAAAAAATCATTCAACGTATTTCAGAAAATACAAATACAACTACAAATCCAGGTATTATTATCGCATCCCCATCTAATGATCCACCATATAAATATCATTGGATACGAGATAGTGCGTTAGTTATGAGAACATTTGTAGATATGTATGTTTCAACAAAAGATCCAATTTATTTCCAGTATATTATTAATTATATTGAAAATGAAAGTAAATTACAAAATTTAAAAACCCGAAGTGGATTAGGGGAACCGAAATATGAAATTAATTGTAAACCATTTAATGGTGAATGGGGGAGACCTCAAAATGATGGTCCTGCTTTACGAGGAATTATATTATATCAGATTATTGATTCATTTAAATATAAATATGATAATTTAATCAAAACATTAATAATACCTATTATCTTGAAAGATTTAAGATACATTTTAGATGTGTTTAATAAAATATCATTTGATATCTGGGAAGAATTAAATGGGTGGCATTTTTACACTCGGATGGTTCAGGCAAAATTTTTAAAAGAAACAATTACAAATTATTATTTAATTAAACATCATGATATACAATTGGACCGTTTACAAACAACCTATGATAAATTATTAAAAAGTTTAAAAGATCATTTAACAGATGATTCAATTATTTCATCATTTAATGAGGAAGGGAATATTATAAAATATGATGATGCTTCTATATTATTAGCATTTTCACATATATCTTATGATAAAGAAATATTAAAAACAGTTCCATTTAATTTTGTATTAAATACATGTAATCGTTTATTATCTTATTTTAGAAAAAAATATAATAATGATGAATTAAATTTAATTGGAAGATATCCAGAAGATAAGTATTATGGGGGCCATATATGGATATTGTGTAGTTGTTGTTTAGGACAGATATATTTAGAATTATATAAATATAACAATGTTATTAATTATTCAAAACCGATACATCGTTCTCCAAGTAATCCAAACAATAATTATATTGAAATTGCGAATAAAATATTAGAAACAATATTAACAATGGATACAAATTTAATTTTACCCGAACAAATTAATATAAATACAAATGAATATTTATCAGCTGAAAAACTAACATGGAATTATTCAGAACTTTATAAACTATATAAGGGATTGAATTAATATTATAATTAAGTTATGTTTTTTTATTATCTTAATCTAATCAAAGAATATATATGGAAATTAAATGAAACAAACAATGTAAATGATAATAATATAAATACTGTAATAAAAAAAGAAACATATAAAATAGGTTTATTAACGAATGAAATACCACCGATTATTTATGGGGGTGTTGCGACATGGATTGTTAATTTTATGAAAATGTTTGAAGATAATGAAATATATGAAGTTATTCCTATTTTTCTAGCTCATCAGGATACATTACCACCGGGAGTTTATGAAACATATCCAAATATAAGAGTAATTAATAGTAAATGTTCTATGAAAGAAATATTTAATGATATTGATATTTGTGTAAATAATTTATGGGTTGCTTTAGATTACATATGTCATTTAAAATATATTTATCCTCAATTGAATATTGTTACAGTTTGTCATTCATTAATACGGATGGAAAATATAACAAATATGGGGAGTTGTTATACAAATAATTTTAATGATCAAGAAATAACATTTCAAAATTCAGATTATGTTATATTAATATCTGATGCGGAAAAAGTTCATTATGATAATTTTCATTATAATCAGTTTTCAGCAATCACAAGAAGAATATATAATCCTTATCAACCTAAATATGATAATATATATTTTGATGTTGATTATTTTAGTAATGTAATTGGTTATATTGGAAGACATGTTCCGAGAAAGCAACCTGAGTTAGCTTTAATGAGTGTTGTCAAACATAATATTAAAAATACATCTGTTATTAATATGGGTGTTGATAATGATCGTTATGAGAATATATATTGGAATACATTGGAAAAAATATATGATAAAATATTAACAATCATACCATTTACATCTGATAAATCTGTTAAAGAATCATATTTTAAACAAATCGGGGCTAATGTTCATAGTGCGATTTATGAACCACTTGGTTATGTTCCATTGGAATGTTTAGATCGTAGGGTCCCATTAATTGTTGCGGATATTGATGGTCCAAAAGAAATTATACAAGGATATGAAGAATATGTCTATCCATATTCAGTGGATATATCTAATTATGAAAAAAATATAGATAATTGTTCAATACAAATAAAAAAATTTTTAGATACTTCACCAGAAACAAGAAAAATAAATTGTGAAAAGGCAAGGGATGCTTTAGATAAATTTCGTCCGGAAAATATTGTGAAAGGATGGATACAATTATTCAATGAAATTGTAAATATACATTAATTTTCTTTTTTTTTCATAGATTCATTTGTAGATTTATCATTTGGATTATTATAATATTTTATTTGGATATAATCATAAATCATCGATGTTCCAACAGCGCCTAAAAAACATAGAGGAACTAATATAGGGATTGATAAAAGATAATTATTCATTTTTTATAGATACATAATTTATATTTTAAATATATTTTTTTAAAATTTGAAATTATTTAAGATTGTTTTACAAATAAATAACTATTTATTATGGATTTTAATCATGATGAAATAATAAAATCTTATTTTAATCGTAATGATATATTAATAAATCATCAAATTGAATCATATAATTATTATATTGAGACAATTATACCTCAAATAATCACTCAATTATTTCCGTTTAAAATAAAATTTAATAATGAAGTGAATAAAATCCATCAAATTGAAGTAAATATAATTAATTTAAGAATTGGTTCTCCAATTTCAGTAGAAAATAATGGTTCATCTCATACAATGACACCAAATATTGCCAGAATTAAAAATTGTTCATATATGATCCCACTAATTGTAGATGTTGTATCAAGCATTACAATTAATGAAGGTGACAAAAAGGTAATTGTTGGAGATAAAATAATAAATAATATTATTTTAGGTAAGGTACCGATTATGGTAAAATCAAAATATTGTGTATTAACCAATAAAATTATAAAACATAAAAATATAAATAAAGAATGTAAATATGATATTGGTGGATATTTCATTATAAATGGCAATGAAAAAGTAATTATATCACAAGAAAAAGTTTCATTAAATATGATACAAATATTTAAAAATCCTAAAAATTTATCAAAATATTCACACATTTGCGAAGTTCGTTCATTAAATGAAAATACATTTGGGATACCCCAAACAGTTACTTTAAAGATAACAAATAAACCTGAATTATTTAATAATGTATTACATGTTGATTTACCTCATATGAAAAATGAAATACCAATATTCATATTATTCCGAGCATTTGGGTGTATAAGTGATAAAGAAATTATATATCACATTATTAATAATGATGGATCTATATTTGATAAACAAATATTAAAAATATTAAAACCTTCAATTATTGAAGCTTCTCATGTTAAAACAGAAGCAGAAGCTATAAATTATATGATAAAATATATTAATTTCAATAATAATTATACTCAATCAGATGAAAAAAAAATAAATTATCTTAAAAACACAATATTAAATGATATATTTAATCATTTAGGAAATGATTTTCAAAAAAAAATACATTATCTTGGATATATGGTAAATCAGTTATTTCAATGCTTACTTGGTTATAGGGATTTAGATTGTAGGGATAGTTATTTAAATAAGAGAATTGAAACAACTGGATATTTAATGGGAACATTAACGTTTCAATGTTTCTATAAAATGATAAAAGAAATGAAAACATACTTAATAAAGGAAGTTAATTCAGGTATCTGGTCAATTAATAATAATTTTAAAGAAATTATTAATGAAATAAACATTTACAAAATTATTAAAACCACTTACTTAGAAAATATATTAAAGGGTGCGATGGCCACAGGGAATTGGGGATTAAAAATAAATGCGAGCAAACAGGGTGTTTCACAAGTAATGAATCGTTTAACATACTTAAGCTCTCTTTCACATTTAAGGAGGGTTCAAACACCTGGTGTAAGTGATAATGGTAAATTAATACCTCCAAGAAAATTACATGGAACACAATGGGGATATTTTTGTCCTTCAGAAACACCGGAAGGCCAAGCGGTTGGAATTGTTAAAAATTTTTCAATGATGTGTGAAATAACAAATAGCAATACAAGTGATGTTATTCGCAGTGTAATTGATGGAAAATATATAATGATAAAAGATATTGATATATATACATTTAATAAAAATTCAACCAAAATATTTATTAATGGTGATTTAGTTGGTTATACATCTAATCCAAGTTATATTATAAATTTAGTTAAGGAATATAGAAAAAATGGAATTATTAATATTTATACATCAATTTATTGGGAAAATAAATATAATAATATCAAAATATTTACAGATTCTGGAAGACCAGTTCGTCCATTAATTATTGTAAAAAATAATATATCTTTATTTAAACAAAATATTTATGAAAAATTAAAAAATAATCAATATACATGGTATAATTTAATATCAGATATTAAAAATCAAGAGACAAACGATTGTTGTATTGAATATATTGATCCATATGAAACAAATAATACACTGATCGCATCATTTCCATCTGATTTAATCAAGAAGGATAAAAACTATACTCATTTAGAAATACATCCTTCAGTGATATTAGGTGTTCTTGCTTCATGTATTCCATTTCCTCATCATAATCAAGCACCTAGAAATACATATCAATCTGCGATGGGTAAGCAGGCAGTTGGTATTCATTGTACAAATTATAAAGAAAGATATGATACATTTAGTCATATTTTATCTTATCCACAAAAACCAATTATAAATACGAAAATGATGAAATACATGAATATTGATAAAATGCCGAATGGTATCAATGTAATTGTTGCAATTGCGACTTATGGTGGTTATAATCAAGAAGATTCAATTATATTTAATCAATCCGCAATTGATCGTGGATTATTTTCATCAACATTCTACCGTACTTATAAAGATGAAGAAAAGAAAAATCAATTAACAGGTGAAGAAGAAAAATTTAGTAAACCTGAAAAAGAAAGATTATTATTACCGAAACCCTGTAATTATTCAAAATTAAATGAGAATGGTTTTGTAGATAAAAATACATATGTAACAGATAAAGATATTATTATTGGGAAAACATTAAAAATCAAAGATAATCCACGTTATGATTATAAAGATAATAGTATCCCTTTGAAAAAAAATGAATGTGGTTATATTGATGAACAGTATACAACTACAAATGGGGATGGTTATCGTATAACAAAAATAAAAATAAGAGAGTTCCGAAATCCTGAAATTGGTGATAAATTTTCATCAAGACATGGACAAAAAGGAACAATTGGTATGGTTTATAGAGATGAAGATATGCCATTTACATCTGATGGTATAAGGCCTGATATTATTATTAATCCTCATGCGATTCCAAGCCGAATGACAATCGCACAACTTTTTGAATGTATTTTAGGTAAATTATGTTGTGAAACTGGTAATATGGGTGAAGCATCTGCTTTTGATAAAGTAAATATTCATGAAATTATGAAACAATTAGAATCATATGGTCATGAAAAAAAAGGAAATGAAATATTATATAATGGAATGAATGGAGAACAAATACATACAGATATATTTATGGGCCCTACATTTTATCAGAGATTAAAACATATGTCTTCTGATAAAATACATAGTCGTTCAACAGGGCCAATTGTTACATTAACAAGACAACCCGCAGAGGGTAGATCCGCACATGGTGGTTTAAGGTTTGGAGAAATGGAACGTGATTGTATTATTGCACACGGAACATCTAATTTCTTAAGAGAAAGAATGATGGATGTATCTGATAAATTTTCTGTATATACATGTAGTAAATGTGGATTAATTTCATCATCAAATAATGTAAATAATATATATGAATGTATTCACTGTTCAAATTATAATGATTTTAAGAAAGTAAATATCCCATACTCATGTAAATTATTGATTCAAGAACTTCAATCAATGTCAATCGCACCAAGAATAAATACAGATTAAGTTTATATTTAAATATTTAAATATTTAAAGATATTTAATAAATTACAACTAATATGTGTGATAATGACAAATATATTTTAAATATAAAAACAGTTCAATCTGGACCATTTCGTATATTAGTTGAAGCATTAAAAGAAATATTAACAGATGGTAATTTTATTTTTGATGAAACAGGAATAAAATTAATAGCGATGGATTCAACCCATACAGTTTTAATTCATATGAAATTAAATAGTGATAAGTTTGAGTCTTTTTATTGTCCTAAAAAAATTGTCGCAGGTGTAAATATGGGTAATTTTTTTAAACTTATAAAAACAATGGGAAATAGTGATAGTCTTGAATTATTTATAGAGAAAAAAAATGAGAATATTATTGGTATCAAAATATTCAATCCTGAAAAAAATCTTCAAACAATTTATAAATTAAATCTGTTAGATATTATTGATGAAAATATCAATATACCACCTGCCGAATTTGAAACAGAATTAACTTTCCCATCCAATGATTTTCAAAAAATTATTCGTGATATGATTAATATTGGTGAAAATATTGAAATCAGAAGTATTAATGAACAATTAATATTGAAATGTTCCGGTGATTTCGCAGAACAAGAAACTATTTTAAGAGAAACAAATAACGGTCTAAAAATAACACAAAATACAAATAATAATACATTAATTCAAGGTATTTTTTCTCTAAAATATCTTATATTATTTACAAAATGTACAAATTTATGTAATCAAATTCATTTATATATTAAAAATGATTATCCATTGGTTATTAATTATTCAGTCGCATCACTTGGAAACATTAAATTATGTTTAGCCCCGAATACATAAATTTAATTCACTTTTCCATGCTTTTTATAGATTGAGTTTTTCAGTAAAAGATTAGGTTCAATTCCATTAAATAAATCAACATATTTTTTATCATCATTTAAAAACCATATTTTAATAATATTAAATTCTTTTTTTGGAGTAATTGAAATACCATTAATTTCATTATTTTTTTCATCTAAAATATTATTTGTTAATAATTTTAAGAATAAAATGTTCCATGATTCAACAATCGAATTACTTTCCACTTTAAATGAAAGACAACTTCCTAAACGATTTTTAGGATCTTCCCATGTTGGGAATATATTTCCTTTCATTAAAAAAAACATTCCATCATGATAATGTTTTTGTTTAATCGTATCAATAATTAATTTATAATCAAATAAGTTTCTTATTGTCATTATTTTCTTATAACTTGAATTATCCCAATTATTATTATTTATAGAATGAAACCACAAATTAAATTCTTCTTGAAATAAATATTTTTCCATAATATATGTAATTTTACTATTTATTATTTTAAATATTTATAAAAAAAAAATATTATACTTTATATAAATGAACATGATTAGTATATTAATTGTTATTTTATATTCCTATATATTACTTTATCATATTAAAGATAAAGATTATGTATCTATGTTATTATTAACATTTGTAACTGCTATCCTTATATGTTCACAAAAAAATAAAAGTGTATATGAAGGAATTGATGATGATGAACTATCCGGTCAAAGTCAATGGAAAGATAATGCGACAAAAGAAGAAATGGAAAAGGCAAGTAAATTAAGTGGAGCAGATCAAAAAATGCCTAATCAACAAGATAAATTTATGGTAAAAAATGATCCAGTTATTAAAACATTTGATCTTGTAAAACACAGAATGGGTCCATATGATGGATTATGTTTGTCATCCATAAAAGAAGATAATATTCATGAATTGATTGATGATGATAAAATCAACACTTACTTAGGTGTTCAAGGACCACTACAAGCCGCAAGCACAGATAGTGAATCAATGATGGGTCCTTCCATTGATGGTGATCCTGAATCTCCAACAAGATTATTCATGTTATCAAATAATAAAGCAAGTGTAAATTGTTGTGGTGATTCAAATTTATCAACAAGTAATGGATGTTTATGTATTTCAGAAAAACAAAAAAAGTTTATCAATACAAGAGGATCTAATAAATCAACACCACAAACAATATAAATATTATCTACCTAACATCCTACGATGTATTTGATCATAAGCCCCAAAAGCTCTCTGATCATTTGATTGTAAACGTAATAACCGTTGTTGTTCTTCTTGATCTTTTTGTGCTTTTTGTAATTGCTGTCGTTGATATTCTGATGGAGTCACCTGATAAGAAAGATTACTTCGTTGTTGTTCAACATCGTTTATATTTTTTGCTCTTTTTCTTATATTTACATTACTTGTATGTATCAAACATGAGTTTGTAAACGCATCTTTATAATCTCGAAAAGCAAGACCATTGCCACTTTCTCCACTAAAATCTTCCACTTTCCCCTGACCAAGTGACATTATTTGACTTTTTCCTTTATATGATATATCTACTTGTGGTTCATTATATTTCACCATTTGTGTTCCCATTTTTTGGGATTGTTCGGCTTTATATTTTTCAAATTCATTATTAAACATATTTTTATTAAATTCACCTGAAAACATTCGTTTCGGTTCATTATCTGAAAGCTGATTACGATTCATCCATGAACCATATCCTTCATCATATACATCTTTAATTTTATTTTCTTCATATATTTTATTAAATACATCTTGATCAAAGTTATCAGATAAATTTACATTTCTTATTCCTTGTTGTTCACCCATATATTGTTTCGCATTATCTCGTAATTCATGATGACTATGATTATTTTTCATATCTTTTATTTTTTTTAATAAAACTGTATAAGCAATCGAAACCTGTTGAAATGCTTCTGGCGTTCCACCACGGTCGGGATGTGTTTTCATTGCTTTTTTTAAATAAGCTTTTTTCAATGATGTTTCATCAAAATTTTTACTAATTCCTAATATCTTATAAGGATCTAATTTTTGTTTCTGTGTTTTTTGTTCTTGTTGATTATAATATGGCAATTGTTGTTGCTGATTATTATATGGTATTTGTTGTTGATGATGTTGTTGTTGTTGTTGTTGAGAATATTGTTGCTGATAAGGATCTGATTGTGATTGTTGTTGAAATAATATATTTTGTGGAACTTGTTGTTGTGAATTTAATATATTTTGTCTTAAATTCATTCGTGATAAATTACGAATTTGTTCTTGTTGTGCGGATATAATACGCTGTTGTTCGGAAATATATGAATCATATGTTTTTTCAACTGGTTGTTCTTGACTTGGTGTATTTCCCATAATATTACTTATCATAGATTTTATTATTTCTCATTAAACTTAAATTTAAATATAATCTTTATATATAATAATGGTTGTTATTGAATCTTGTGCGGTTGGAGCTTGTACAGCCGCTATTGCTGCCGCGGGACCATTGGCTCCTGCGGCAGCTGCTGGTGTAGGGGCAATTTATTTATTATCTGGAAAAAATAAACAATCTAAAAAACATAAAAAAACAAAAAAAGTAATTAATAAAAAGAAACATACAGAAAAAAGAAAATATAAAAAACAAACTGGTGGAACTAGACATAAACAAGATTATGAAAAAAATTTAGGATATTTTGGTCCAATCATGGATAAACATGGAAAATTAAATTCAGATGAAATTTGTCATAACTGTACTCGTCCTGCGTATGAAGCATCCGCAAGGCGTTTTTGTAAAGTTCATGATAAAATATGGGTTCCGAAAACAAATAGTTGTAGACCTAAGAAAAATAAGAGAAGCAATAATAAGAGAAGCAATAATAAGCGAAGCAATAGAAGAAATAGAAGCAATTCAAAAAAAGATAAAAGACCTAGTCCGAGTATTTCAGCAACAAAATTTAAAGTAGGTACTGTAAAACAAGGAAATGATAATCATCAATGGATTGTTATAAAAAATAAAAAAGACGTCAAACGTTGGGTAAAATATACAGATGATCCACGTGGTAAAAATAAATCATTAGAAAAAATGTGGAAATCTTTATCCGATGGAAAATCAGTCATTTTCATTTATAATGATGGAACACATAAAGTAATAAAAACAGATGGGTTTGGCTTAAAACCTTATGATAATCATATTATTCAAAAAGGAAATAAAGATAAGGATGTTAAGGCAATCTTAACAGCTGGAAATAGTTGGGATAGTTATCGTGAATTATATAGTAAAGCAAAGAATCAATCCGTAAAAGATGTATTAAAAAATTATAAAAAATATTTCCCTTATTCATTTCCAAATTTTGGTTCCAAAGGATTTTTATGTTAATAATTATTAATAGTATGGTTGAGAAACATTTGACCAAGAAAAATAAGCGAAGCAATGATAAGCGAAGGGGTGGAAGACCTAGTCCTTCGGAATCAGCAACAAAATTTAAAGTAGGTACTGTAAAACAAGGAAATGATAATCATCAATGGATTGTTACAAAAAATAAAAAAGGCGTCAAACGATGGGTAAAACACAATGATGCTTTAAAATTTGATTGTAAGAAAATGAATATTTATCAAAAAGAATTATCTTTTAAAATATCTCATTTTAAAAATGGAAAACGTACCGTTAAAACAAGAAAAGTAAAATCATTAAAAGATTCGATGAAAGGTATTGAAATTGATAAGAAATCATTCTATAAATATAAAGGAAGTTTTAATGAGTTTGAAAGTAAACCTACCAAAATTCCTAAAAGATACGTTCAAACAAAATTAACACCCAAACAAACGAAATTATATTGTGGTAATACAAAACCAGCAAAACCATCTCATAAAGGAAAAATCTATTTTATTCATGATAATGGTGGAAGACCTTTTTTAGTTGTAATCGATAATAAACATGTGAAAATATTTAAAGTCCCTATAGATAACAAACAATTAGATTTCAGTGAAGTTGAAAATAAACAAAATTATTCCCAATTAGTTAAAGAATATAAACAAGTCAAACAAATATTTATCGGTAAAAGTAAAAAATCTTCTGCAATGGCTGCTACCGGCGCCGGTTTTGGGAAAAAGTTTGATGGAAATAGTATCTTACTAGAATTATCACCGAAAAGATATTGTTATATTGGAAGTGAAATATATGAATTTTCAACTAAAGATAATATACAATCTTATGATTCACCAGTTGGTAATAATGATGTTCCTTATCCTTTAGCTAGAGGTGAAACATATTTGTATTTTATGTTAGATGCAAAATATGTTCCTAAAGATAAATTAAAAGATAAAGTTTCAACTGATGAAGCTTGGGAATTATTTCATGGAGAGTGTTGTCCTTGGAAATCTGTATTAGATCCATATAAAAAAAATATTAACAAACGACAAATACATAAACGAGACTTTTAACGATCACATGGTTCTACATAATCTATATTAAGATAATTAAAAATATCTTTCTCGGAAACAAATACATGATTTACTTTTTCTTTTGAAATATTATCTTTTAATGAATATTCATTAATTGACATTCCTTTATCAAGAATATCTTGACGCATTTGTTTATTGAAATTATCAGATCCTGTAAAATACAACACTGCAAATGGATATTCTTCTGGTTTTGTAAACATAATATCAATACGGCGATTCATTCCTCGTTTCCCAAGTTTACAGATCCCATTATACTTTTTATTCCCTAATGCTAAATTTTCAACTAAATATCCTAATGATGTAAGATGTTGAATAAACTTTTTATAGGTTTTCATATCTTTACATTTCAAAAGAACATCAATATCCCCACTATCTTCTTTTTCTCTACGATAAGATCCAGCAATTGTTAAATCTGCTTCTGGATCCACTTTTTGTATCATACGTTTCAAAAGGACTTCATGTTTTTGAATTTCTTGGCGAGGAATACGTTTTAATAAATCTTCATAATATTGTAATCCAATCATTTGTTTATCATTTAAATATTCATGAATACTTTCACAATCACGTAATTCTTGAATGGTTGTAAAACCCTGTTTCACTAAATGATTGGCACATTTAGGTCCAACACCATGAATATCCATGAATAATTTTCGTGGATCATCTAATTTATTTATGGATTCATAATGTGGACATGACCCTGTTGTGATAATAAGATGTATCTTTTCATAAATAGATTTACCAATTCCATTCAATGAACGAAGATGTTGTTCACTTAATTCATTATCCCCTATAATAGATTTTAATGATGAAACAGCCTTTAGATATGAATTCGCTTTGAATGCTTGTCCATTAGCTTTTTCATAATCCGCTAATGTTTTTAATATATGAATAATATTGTCTCGTTTCTCAGTTGAAATCTTATCAACTTTATCTTTGATTGTAATGTCTTCTCTTTTTCTCACATATCTGGCAAAACGAGGTTTTCCTGAATCTGTTTTACCGGAATGTTCGTAAGAGATAACTGTTCCAATTGGATGAGATAATTTATAATCATTCCTTACATCATCATCCATACCAGAAATTGCAAATTCATGTTCTTCTTTTTTATCAACAATATGATATGTATCTATATTAATGAGTGGTTTACAAATAAATCCACCTAAGATGCCTTCATATTTCCCTTTCCCATGTTTGTAATCTACAATAATCGCTTCTTCATCAAAGGATGGTTTATATTTTAACATATAATTCGATCGTTTATCTTCATAAAGGGAACCAGGGTCTTTAATCATAATTCCTTCACCCCCATTGTTAATAATTTTTTTATAAATGCCATCAAGGTGATCATGAGACTTAACCGTAACTTGTCGGGCAAGAACAATTGGACAATCCATTGTGTTCATGGGACTATCTAATTTTTTCCTTAAAATTTCCCAACGAGTTTTATTTTTCTTAACAAGATCTTTTAATATTTTTAAACGTTCACAAAATGGTTTATTTACATCTGGGACATCATATACAATATATTTTACATTCATCCATTCTTCATTAATTGGAATCTTTTTTCTTACACACCCCATCTGTTGAAAATTATCCCGTCCGACCCATAACTCACCATCAAGATCATTGCCAGGGGGCATGGCTAATTTAAACCATTCAGGAGCTACAAATAATTTCTGTTGTCGTGAAATAAAATGTAAATTATCTTTTTGAGACACGAAACGAGCACGATAACCATCATATTTTTCTGAAACAAGCCATCCGATGGGTGGAAGACAATGTTCATCATTACGAGGTGGTTTCATTTCTTTTGTGTATTCTTTTGCGAGCATAAAAGAGTAAGGCATTATATAATATGTTTTACCTTTTCTCTTTTAAATATTTTCAAATTTGAAAATAAAGTTTATTTAAATTAATAAACATAAAATTATTTATCATGGTTTGCTCCCACTGCCACCAGGCAGGACATACTTTTCGCACATGCTCCACCATTACATCCGATGAAAAAGAAAAAAAAATCCAGGAAAATAAACAAAAAAAAATAGATTCTCAACAAAGAGCTGAAGCTAGAAGTATTCGTTTAGAACAGAGGCGATTGGACCTTGTCGCGCGACAAGCCGAAGCTGAGCGTAGGAGACTTGAACAAGAAAGATTATTTACTCAATATGAAGTTATCAATCAAAATGAATATGAAGTTGCTATTTATTGGGGGTATAATAATTCCAATGGTTTAAAACATTTTATGTATATCCCATCATATGAAGCAAAAGAAATTCGTATTCGCAAAGATATTCATAGAATTGTAATCTTTCCAATCATGGAGGTTTTGAAACCAAATACAAATATCGCTGAAAAAAATTTATTGCTTGATAATCTAGAACGATTATTTATCTTTAATATGAAAATGGATGAATGGAATGAAAGTTCGATTTTATTGAGTCACCCATACAAACCTAAAAAAACAGAATTAGATGTCTGGAAAGAATTTGGATTAAAATCTAATTATCTTTTACAACAACTTATTAAATTGGGTGGAAAAAAATATGATAATCTAGAACCCGTTTTGGATATGGTTCAAGATATTCAAATACCGACACACAATGATCATGATAAAGAATTAGCTGGAATCCCCTCCGCATTAACAAACATTACTTAAATTTCCCTTTAATTTCATGTATGTCTTCCTTTATATAAGACATATCATTTTTCAATGTATTTACAATCATATGTATTTCATTTATTTTAGAATTATAATATTCTTCTTTTTTTTCTTGAGCATGGACTTTTATACTTAATGTTTCTAATTTGTCAGCATGTTTGCCCATTTGAAAAATCATACTTCCTAATGTCGCCCCAGCAGCAATAACAGGACCAATTACTTGCATATTCAAGCTCATATTATTTTATAAAAAATAACTTACTATATACATTTATTTTTTTTAAGATAAATAAATATATTTACAATCATAAACAATAGTATTAATAAAATTATTAATGTATATGTACATACATCATTAAAATAACAGACTCGGAATAATATATCAAAGTAAGTATGTATCATGGTTTTAATTATTTAATATTTCCTATAGTATGTTATCAAATTTGAAAATAAATTAAATTATATAAATAATAAATATTAACGATGCCTTGTTCATATTGTAAGTGTGAAGGACATAACAGACGTACATGTCCCCAAATAATAAATAATAATAAGAATATAAATGAGAATAAGAATATAAATAAGAATAAGAATATTATAAATAAAGTAAAAACATCTGAATATAGTGAAATGATAAAATATCAAAATGATGAATATCAACAATGTTTAGAAAATGATCTTAAAAAACAAAAAGAAAAAGAATTAGCAGAACCAACACTTACACATTTACGAGAACTTCGTTTACAACATTTTATGAAAACTTAAAAAGGCATTTGTTGATTCATTAAATCTACGTTTCCCCCTATCCCCGATGTTGGATATCTATCTGAATTAAATGGTTTTTTTCTAACTTCAAATGTTGAATTGTTATGAATAACTAAAATTTGTATCTGACGATATTTATCTTCCCCACAATCACGATGTTTACCAAATGCCCTTGACATCCCCACATCAATTCTCCATAAACGATGATTATATATAGAATTTAAATATTTATTTTCCATAAATTGAGGTGTATGAGCAATCACCATACCTTTTACAGGCATTAATAATTTATTTTTTTGATTTAAAATTCGTAATAATTCATTAAAATTACTTTCTGTATTTTCCCCCTCATTATCTTCTTCTGCAAATATACGACACCAAAAGGGGGACATATCATCATCATCTCTAAATATTTCATCAAACATTCTTTCTTCAGTATCATTATTATTTTTACACATCCATTTTGAAACCACATTATTAATTTCAGGAATTGTATACTTTCTTGCTAAATCTTGACTGACCCCCCCATGAACAAATAAAAAACTACCAACTGTCATAATTGATTTCTTTTTTATAGAATAAACCTTTGCCATATTACTCCCACGTTCAAATGCTTTCACACGATGATAATATCCTAATGGATAACCATCACTTGTTTTTTTAGATGTTCTATCTTTTTCTGGAACAAATTCTAAAAATTCTTTGGGTGATACATAACGAAAATCTTTATCAACATTCATAATTTCATGATTACCTAATAAACCAAGCAATCTTCCACCATATTTTTTAGCTTCATCATCTAAACGTAAAAATAATTTAATAATTTCCATATTATTACCTTCATCTTCAAAAACATCATCAAAATCTTTTAAACAATTTTGTTCCCAATCATCGGGTCTACATCGATCAATCTGGTCTCCCAATTGAATAACCCATGTTGATCCCCCACTCCAATGAATATTTGTAATATCTGTTTCACTCGCTGTCTGCGGAATAACTTCTGCTAATTTTAAAGCAATTAATGTAACTCTTAAATCACCATGTAGATCACCAATGGCTATTAATTTTTTTACAGGAGGATACATTCCAATTAAATCATATTGAGGATTTTGAGCTTTTATTTGTTCTTGAACTTGATTTGTAGAGTTTTGACGAATATTATTTCTTTCATGTGTTTCAACTGCTTCAACTTTTTCAACCCGAGTAATTGGTTGAGACATTCTTCTTTCTCTATTTGCTCGTGGAGGATTATTATTTGATTGATAATTTATTTGATGTTTTTGCATATTTCCAGATATAGATAATCTTCTTGAATTTTTTTGACCATATACTTGAAGTTTTTTCTTTAAAAATACTCCAATAAGATTTAATAACATTTTTCTAGAAACATGTGATACTTGATCATTTGTAATTAATTTATATTTTAAACATAACATAACTAATTCTTTATCAGTTAATTTATTAAAATCAATTTCATTTAATTTCATATCTTACAAAAGACAAGAATTATTTTATTTTATTTTAAACACACTATTTTTATATTATATATATATTTATATATATATTATATATAATGGAAAAATGGATGATATATGGTATGATAGCGGCAATGTTTATTGCAATAAGAGATATATTTTCAAATGATTTAATTAATCGTTATGATTATACAGAATATGTAATTTATGCGAATATTATTGTATTTATATTTACAATCATATATATACTTACGTTTAATGTTCCATTAAAAAAACCGAATTATAATGATTTATTTGTGATAATTATAAGATTGTTTATCGTTTATTTAATTATTGAACCATGTATATTTTATTCAATTAAATATTGTAAAAATCCAGGATATGCGAAATCAATTATTAACTTGAATACATTATTTGTATTTATTTTGGCAATCTTATTTTTTAATGCTGAAATAAATATGAAAAGAATGTTTGGAATACTAATGATTTTAAGTGGTCCATATTTTTTAAGTTAAGAATATTTTTTTATTAAGGAATTATATTGTTTACAAGCTTCTTTCCCATTTATTCTTTTCTCTAAATTTGGTTCACTCATTTCACGGAATAATTTATAAAAATCAAACACACATTCATCATGATTAAATGGATATGGGATTTTGGTTTTTGTTAAAAATAATAATGGAACCATAATACCTAAACTATATACATCTATTTTTTTAAATATATCAATATGTTTATAAGATTTATTCTGAATCTTTGTAATTACATTATAATATATTTCATTAATATCCCGATCAAACATATTATGTAATTCAACAAATAATTCATGACCTTTTCTTGTATTATTTGAATATACATTTGTTAATTCTTTATTTAAATCAATATTTCCAGCCTCATAAAATATATATTCTAAAGGATACCATAAATAAATACGTTGTGTATTAAATTCATTTAAACTTCTTGTTTTAAAGTGATTTGTGTCACTTAAATTACTTGATAAACCAAAATCAATATATTTAAATACATTTTTATGAATAACTATATTATTATATTTAATATCTTTATGGACAATGTTATGTTTTTGTAGTGTCTCTAACCCTACAAATAATGGTTTCATCATTTTCATTAATTTTAGAAATTTAGTTCTCAGTACTGTGAAATTTTTAATATCATTAAAATGTTTTTCAAAATATGTTTCATAAGTTATTCCACCATAATCCCCAATTAACATGACACTGTTTTTATTAAATTCTTGAATATCATTCCCATGAATTGTATTTTTAAAACATTTTTTTATATCTTTATCAAAATGTAATAATTTATCATATTCATCTGGTTTACAATATTCATCATATATAAGAGACCATTGTTTATAATTTTTTATTCTTTTGATACGATTATTTATTTTTTTTTCTTGTTCAATTAATTGTTTGGATTTAGGACCATAAATAATTTTTGATATTTTAGTTTTTTTACTTTTCTTTTTATCACCTTTACAGGGTATATTTGGTGTAAAAATACAACTTTTTGAGCCTGTTGCCAATAATCTCCCTCCAATTTTATAATCCATATATATATTATATATATATATTATATATATATATATATGGATTTATTTCATGAAATAATGAATTTAATAAATAAATGTAAGTATTATGAAGATTTGTATGATATTATATGGAAATTATTTGAAAATAAAGATATAAAACCGGTTCATAAAAAATGTAATATTGGATTATTTAATATTCCATGTGGTGGTTTTGGTGATATAATTGTTTGTAAAACTCTTTATGATTATCTAAAAAAATGGTATCCCCAATCAACCATATCTATATGTACAACAACCCCTGAAAAATTTAAACAATTGGGAGTTGATTCATCATTCGTAAAATTATATAGTAAAACAGATAATAATGAATGTTTAGATTATGATCAATGTATCTTAAAAAAAAAGATAAAATTTGATTGTATGGTTATTGTCCCTATTATCAATAAAATATTTAATATCAACCAATTTAAAAAATGTATACCCTACTCAAATGTATTTAATACATTTACAATGAGTGAATATAATGGTGAATTCCCACCTTATACACTACCCATTGGTGTTGGAGAAGGTCATTTAGGAATATTATTAAATGATTTTAAAATAAAGCAACAAACACTTATCAAAAAACCATATGCGATGGTTTATATTCAACCATCTCCAGAATGGGGAATTCATTCAAAATATTGTTTTTTATCTTATTTAGAAATGATATGTAAAAAATATAACCATCATCGTAAATTTCAAGTAATTATCCCCCAATGGATTTCAAATGAAATTGAATATAATCCACAATTTACAAGTAAAATAAGGAAAATTGTAAAAGAATATTATAAACATATTAAAATTATTTATCCCGATACATCTGAAGTATATTTATTACAAGATGATATTGATAAATCATGTTTAACATTTCGTAGTGATTTATTACCCCAACAAAGAAATATTTTTATTTCTTTAATGAAAGATAGTGTTAAAGATATATTAGTAACAGGTGATCAAAGTATTACCGATATTATATCATGTTATGGTGGTAAAGCTCCTCAAAAAATAATATGGTATCAGATTGCTCCTTGGAAACACGGCTTTGCCTATTATTTATATAAAGAATTACCAAATAAACATTATAAATCATTCCATACATCATGTGGAACATTACAGTCAATTGATTTATCTCAGAATTGGAAAGAATTTTTTAAAAATTATGATTTTAGAATCCATGGAAAAAAAAGGATGGATTCTATCATGATAGGTATCCATACACTTAAGAATCATAAATTATTAAATGATTTATTATATATAATTGAACATTCAAGATACTTAGAAACAGCTCAAAAGAAAATAAAATTATTAAAATAATATATATCTATAATATACATTATGTCAGATAATGATTCATTAAATGAATTAAGAAATGAAAATTTTATTTTTTTAAATATAATGGAAATTTTTACAATAGGATATCATGATAAATTTGAATTTGAAGAATTATATATATGTATTTATAATTTAATAAAAGATACATTAATTCAGAAAATAGATTTTAAAAATATTGAAATTCAAAATGATATAGAGTTTGATGTTACAAAAACAAATGATTCCGATGATAAATCAGATAATGAAAAAAAATTAGATAGTTTATTAAACATAATTTCAAACAAAACAATTTATGAATTAGAATTATATGAAATTAATATTATAAAATATCTAATTGAATCATTTATTCAATTAGATGTGGAAAAATTAATGGAATGTTTTAAAAAATTAAATAATTTAACAGATGAATTATGTAGAATTGGTTTTTTTGATAATATGATACAAAAAATAAAAATTTTAGATATAATAAGAAGTGAAGTAAATGGAAATAAACATAATTCTGTCATGGTTTATCGTAAGTTAGAATTAAATAAAAATTTACCATTAATGATAAAAAAATTATTAATAATAGCAAATGAATATGAAGTAAAATATTGTTTAGATATAAATGATATTAAAAGCAGACGTTCATTAGAATTCTATAATTTAATGTATCAAACATATATTGACAATACAAAGATTGACATTGATTTTACAACAAATATTACACATGATGAAATGGAATCTCATAATCCATATTTTTTCTCAAGATTTGAGAGTATATTCTATTCAATTATAAATTTCATGGGTTTAAAAAATATATATAATCAATTTATAAATTTACCTTATATCGTCAAATTTATTTTAATTATCTTTATGATTTATATTTTATCAAATATTATTAATATTCAATTTTCTATGAATAAATAAATTTTTTTGATGAATAATATAGTTTTAAATAATCTTGTATTGTATATCCTTTTTTATAATGATGAATCATAAAATAATAAAAATCTATTGAATGATTATCTTCCTGATTATTAATAATAATAATACCATCTTTTTTATATATTTTTTTTAACATATAATTATATATATATAAATGATTTATCTTAAATACATTTTTATATTTTTCATTTTACTAATATTTTTCCATTTTGATAATTCATATATAAAAGAAAATTATGATAATAGAATTTTAGGTGAAGACTACAATATATCTAATACATATTCAAGAAGAAGGCCACAATGGAGACTTAAAAGAAAACCCCGAAATAGATATTATCCATTATATTTACGATCACAATATAATCAAAATAAAAGTGATATTGATGATAATATACAATCCAGATTTATTTCATTTTCTCATATAAAAAATATAAGAGATGAAAATGAAGAAAGAATGGAAATGCTGGAAAAACAATTTTCAAGATATGATAATATCTATCAAAAAGTTATCGAAGATACTGAAAAAATTGGTGGAGAAACAGAAGAAGATCTTAAAAAAACAAGAGAAGCTGCTGCTTCCCGTCGTCGAGCAGAAGAAACCACTCCACAAGCACATCCACCTCCACAAGCACCTCCATCTCCACAAGCACCTCCACCTTCACAAATAGATCCAGACATCGCTCTCCAGCAGCTTGCCTCGGCTTCCCAAGCAGCGATGATAATAAATCTGAACACCACGCCGACCGTTAGTGATTTTGATTCAACTACAGCAGCAGGTCAGGCGTCCTTATCCCAGTTTTCTGCAGGGGTGGCAGATGTGTATGGTGATGTGCCAGATGCTGGGCCGGACATACATGTCGGTGGAATAACAATTGGTGATTGTATCGGATCATGGGTGGATGATAATAATGGATGTTCAAAAACATGTGGTGGAGGAGTTAAGACACAAACATACCAAATTACTACACCGGCTTCCGGTGGGGGTTCCTGTACACAGGCCGATTCCTCGCCGAGAAATATAGAATGTAATATACAACCTTGTCCTGTAAACTGTGTTGGATCATGGGGAAGTTTCAGCGATTGTACTGTGGATGGCTGTTCTACCAGTAATGGTACAAAGACAAGGACATATGAAATTACAACACACAAATCTGGGGGAGGGACTGATTGCCCTCATGAAAATAGACATTCTGAGACCGAATCTTGTAATGTTAGAAATTTGAATGACTGTGATTGCGAGGGCTCATGGAGCGAGTTCGGTTCTTGCGAGGCCATACACAACAGGAATGATAACAATGCACCATGTGGCTATGGAAGGAAATATAAACGATATATAGTATCTGCTCCTTCTACAGGATCTGGTAGAAGTTGCGAGGCTGGAGACAACAATCAGGTGTATGAGGAATGCTCAACCGGGGGGGGGCGTTGTGATTGGTGTCGTGGTAATTACAACGGGACAGCATGTAAAAGGTGATGTTGTTATACCATCTCATTGTCTATTCAATGTTAGACAGATTATGGGAATACTCACTAAAACTCTATTATTAAATCACCATTAATTGTTTTTCTGTGCTCTAGATATATAAAACACTTTTTAATTAAATTATTTTAAAATTTGAAAATATTTAACCATAATCATAATAATTATAATTGATATATAATGGCTGATATACTTTTACATCAAGAAACAACCCCACAAAACTTATCTATATTTATACGTGATTTAAGTGGACATGTTTCTTTGAATTTAAAACACATGATAGAAGATTTATTAAATAAAGAAAAAGATATGAAGCCAAAAAAACATAATCATAATAAAAAGAAAAAACCAGTTATCAAAAAAAAAGATATAATTATTCAACAACAAAATGAAAAAAGGAAACAATTATCGATTAATGATGATTTACATAAAATTCCCTATTTCTTTCAAAATATGGATGTGAATAATCCATTGTATTATTTACATAAACTAAAAACAGATGAGGGGAAACTTGAATTTAAATTTCAACTTTTACATGAATTATGGAAAGATAAAAAGAAATATATGAATTATATCATTGTATTATATTATAATCTTTTACAAACAACAGATAATACAATTCATCAAGAATTATTACAAAAAATTCAAAAAAAATTAGATCAATATGAAATTAAACTATATATGATGAAAAAAATGGGTGATTTATTATCTCCCTTGAATTATTGGGATAGCCAAGAAAAGAAATTAGATAAATGGCAATTAGATGTTATTAATCATATTAAACATAAAGAAAGTGTGATTGTAAAAGCACCCACCTCTTCTGGTAAGTCATGGATTGCTATGGCGGCTGGTATTATTCATAAAAAGATTTTATTTATATGTCCAGCAAAGCCAGTTGCTTATCAAGTGGGTTCACAATTTATACATATGGGATATAAAGTTCACTTTTTAGTGGATAATATATCACATTATTCATTTGATAGTAAAACAAATATATTTATTGGAACACCCTTAGAAATTGAAAATAATCTTGAAAAGATAGGAATACAATTTGATTATGCTGTATTTGATGAAATACATAATTTAAATAAAGATGATGATGGACATACATATGAAAATTTAATTAAATTAGTAAATTGTAATTTCTTAGCATTATCGGCAACGATACATAATTATACATTTTTATGTGATATTTTTAGAAATATTAATCCAGATAAAAAGATACATTATATTGAATATAATAAACGTTTTATCAATCATCAAAAATGGAGATGGAAAGACAATACATTACATAAATTACATCCATTGGGTTCTTTTAATAATATAAATGAAATAAATGAAAATTATTCATTGTGTTTTACACCGAATGATTGTGCGGTATTATGGGAATATATAGAAGAAGTTTTTACAGAAGAAGATTTAGAAGAAGTGATTGAAGATTATTCCCCCGATGAATATTTTCAAGAAAATAAATTACTATCTTTAGAAGATTGTTCTAAGTATGAAACATTTATTATTCAAAAATTACATGAAATAAATAAAACACATCCTGTATTAGTTCAGAAAATATGTTCACATTTTTATCATGATAATAATAATAATGATGATAATAATGATGATATTATTCAATTTATAAAATCATGTAAAAAGAGTGATTTATTACCTATGATAATGTTCCATACTGATAAATATGTATGTCAGACATTATTTCATCAAATATATAATTATTTAGATACTCGGGAACATGAAGAATATCCTTATCATTATGATATTCTTGAATATAAAGAAAAATTATATCAGGAATATATAAACAAACGTTCATCATATGAAAATAAAATTGTGATTAGTAAAAGTACAACCGATTCACTTACTGAAAAGAAAACAAAATTAGAAAATTATGATCGTAAAGAAAAAGATATATTTTGTCAAAAAGTGAATGATTATTATGATATAAAACTAAAAGATATTCAAAGAAATGATATAATTACAGATGATCTAAAAGAAATTCAATTACATAATCTTACAAAAGAAAAAAAACAATTTATGAAATATCCAGATTTTAATTCACAAGATGTATTTCAAAAACATAAAGATTTTATATTTACAAAACATCCTATGTCGGGGGATGTAATAAGAAATGTTCGTAAATGTATTATGAAAACATTAGATATGAAAATACCTTATGAAAATCCAATATTCCAAATGTTAAAAAGAGGAATTGGGCTTTATACAGAAGATATGCCAGATGAATATAATTGGATATTACAAAAATTATTAAATAAAAAAGAAATTGGAATTATTATATCCGATAAAACATTATGTTTAGGTATTGATTTACCTATAAGAACATCATGTTTTCTTGGGATAAATGATGTGAAATATAGTAAAGAAGAATATTTACAAATGTCTGGAAGGGCTGGACGAAGGGGGAAAGATACACAGGGGAATATTATATTTTATGGTGATGTAAATTATTTAGATTTAATGAAAGGTGAATTACCTATACTCACTGGAAATTGTAAACCTATATATGAACAATATAAAATCTTAAAAGTTTTCAATCAATCTGTATTTCAAAATATGATACATATGGATCGGAAATATATTCAACAAATAGATTTTAATAAAGATATTGATAATAAAAAATTATCATGGTTTTTAAGGAATTATGAAAATGGATACAATTATACAAGAACAATTTTTGATTTGGAATGTGAATTATTTCGTAAAACAGATAATAAACAAGAAATTATATTCTTACAAAGTATGTTAGAAATGATAGAAAATAAAGATGAAGAAAATATTCTAAAAATATATAAATCTAAGTTTATTAAAGAATCATATGTTGATATATTCAAACAGATAACTTATTTAATTATGTATATTCATAATCAATTAAATAAAGATAAATATTTATTAGTACGGGAAACATGTAAACGATGTTTCCAAAATATAAATACAATGTTATTTAATGAAATATTATTTCTGAATTCTAAATAATTATTTTCTAAATATATAGTATAAAATGTTAAGACAAGGAACTAGAGCTCAAGTTTGGCATGGGACAGCAAAACAAACATCGGGTGGATTAACAAGAGATAAATTATTTCAAGATAAAAATGGTCGTATTCGTTCCAAAGCAGCTAGTGCCAATGCGAAACGAAATAATAATTTAGTCAAAGCTGGCTGGGTTACTAAAAAAGGTCAATTTGGTGCCGTGCGCGCGGAAGGTCGTTCCCCGGCACGCCGTTCAAGATCCCCGGCACGCCGTTCAAGATCCC
>Ga0257126_1000597_pt1 | contig 28709 bp, 27 predicted proteins | sample SI060_120mmetaG_FD_190151 | JGI IMG/M metagenome (GOLD analysis project Ga0257126, IMG submission 190151) | Marine microbial communities from Saanich Inlet, British Columbia, Canada - SI060_120m | ecosystem: Environmental > Aquatic > Marine > Inlet | place: Canada: British Columbia | collected... | reverse complement strand
TGGTTAAGTTGTGGGAAAAATATTTTTCAATGTATGATATTGAAAATATTGATTTTGACAAAATAGCCAATAATTTTGAGATCTCTGGGGGGAGTATATTGAATGTTTTGAGATATTGTGCGATTCAAGCGGCCAACAGGGGTAATGGTAAAGTTTTGGAAAAAGATGTTATTGATGCAATTAAAAAAGAATACGACAAAGAAGGTCAAACTATTTAGAGGTGTCTATACGTTTTCTCTTTCTCTTATTTTTTTTGATAAGTTACGTAATTAAAGCTGTAGAGATGGCGTTCATCTGAAGCATGATGTGATCGCAGTGTTTCTTTGAAAATTTGTTTATCGAAAACAGGGAAGTAGGCATGACCATCAAGAGAAGCATCGACTTCAGTTAGATAAATTGTATCTGCATAGGGTAGTGCTAATTGGTAAATTTCTCCTCCACCAATGATAAATAATTCTTGTTCACCCTGGATTTCAGCATATTCGATAGCCTTTTCAACTGAATGAAAAATATATGTGTTTTCAGCTTGATACTTATTGTTTTTTGTAATGATGAGATTGATTCTGTTAGGAAGAGGTCTAAATTTTGGAGGTAAAGATTCATAATTCTTACGTCCCATGAGTACATGATGTCCTTTTGTCTTAGTTTGAAAGAACTTGAAGTCATCAGGCAAATGCCAAGGCAAGTCATTGTTTATACCAATTACTCGGTTGGTACTCATGGCGGCGATCATTGATATCTTCATTTTTAGTAGTTTTTGATCTGTTAATTAGTTCATGCGGTAACCATTCAAGAATTCTTCGACGGTCATTTTTTTTTTCCCCTGAATTTGTAAAGTAGTAATGGCTAAATCAGAGGTTTGGGTGCCAAAATGCAAATATTTTTTTCCGTCACTCTCAAATTCCCCAGAATCTAGATGGTTCGTAGTTATTTTATTTACATGAAATATTTTCAGTATTTCATTGTTGAATTTGCACCAAGCAGTTGGATGGGGTGACATACCACGGATGAAATTAACAATACTATCAGCATCTTGGGCCCAATTTATTTCACAATCTTGCTTGAATATCTTAGGCGCTAAGGGACCTGCGTTTTCATCATTCTGAGGCATCGTATCTATGGATCCCTTTTCGATCAGGGCAACCGTTCTTAAGATGAGCGATGCTCCTTTCAGCATCAATTTTCCATAAAGTGTACCAAAGTCATCCTCCTCTTGAATCACTTCTTTTTCTTGTAGTATTATTTTTCCATTATCAATTTTTTTATCTAAAAAGAAGGTGGTAACGCCAGTTTCAGATTCCCCATTGATTAAGGCCCAGTTAATAGGAGCTGCTCCTCTATATTGAGGTAGTAAAGAAGCATGTAGATTAAAGGTACCTCTTTTAGGCATCGACCAAATAACTTCCGGTAGCATTCTAAAAGCGACGACTATTTGTAAATCGGCTTCGAGTGATAACAGTTCCTTGATAAACGATTCCTCTTTTAGATTATCTGGTTGTAGGACTCTTAATTCGTTCAAGAGAGCAAATGCTTTTACTGCAGAGACGCCCACTTTTTTTCCTCGTCCTTGAGGTCTATCCGGGGCAGTAATTACGCCTACAATCTCTTGATTTGAGTTAACCAATGCTTCGAGAGAGGCAACGGCAAACTCAGGCGTACCCATAAATACAATTCTCATACTCATTGATTTTTCTAGTTTATGTCGGTCACATTATTATTGACGAAATTGATCTTTTCCCTGAGTAAAGCGATCAACAATAATTTCCGAAGATCTATTATTGAAAGAATAGATTATTCGGGCAGTCTTGGGAGGAGGTGCGCTTTTGTTGGAGATTGGCTTAGACATTTTTTGATTTCGGTTGCTTATGGACTTTTTTATGATTTTTGATGCTGCTATTTCCCAAAGATATTCGGTACGGTTTATCTTGAATTTTAAGCTTTTTCCATCTATAAAAACAGAGTCTATCTTTAAATTCTCACATGCCTTACTTAAAAATTTAATTGAATAATCAGTTCCATCCACATTGGGTATTCCTCCAAACCAATTAAGCCAACTTGCTGATTCAAGAGTCACTTCACACTTTTCATTTTCAGCACAGGTGGTTGTTAAAAGATTGAAAACCACCATTAAGATTAAATATTTCATTAAATGAAGAAATCTAGGTCTATTTTTTTCTTATGATCCAAAGATAATAAGCAGATTTTAAGTTAAGCAGTAAAAATAATGGATTAATGCTCTATTATTGTGAATCAATGTTAGTGAAAAAGTAACTCACGGGCTCAAATTAGACATTGTTTAGCACAAATAAAAGATAAAGTACCAAAGAGGTAACAAAGTATTTTACTGCTATTTTATTTTCTTCTTTCTCCGATTTTCTCTTACCCTTTGGGGTGAATAAACTCAATATTGGAATCGATTAAAATATTTAATTATGGTCGTGATCAAACTTGTTTTGAAGTCCTTAGCAAAAAATATTTTCTTGAGATTTTTCAACTATCACTTTTCGATATTCTATCTAGCAAAACTTCTGTCTACTAGTGTTCATTTCAAAGGTGTGTAGATAATTGGTTCGAGCATAGCTTTTGACTTTGGAAATCCTGTAATTTTGTCTTTGACATCTTTCACTACAGAATATTTTTTTGGATGGTACACAAAGGCTAGTATCAAGGGATCTGGTGGTGTAGGAGATTTCTTAGATGATAATTTAGGAAAGAAAAAAGAGTCAACTTACAAGACTGTTAAGTATACAAAGCAGAAAAAAGAGAAAAAACGCATATGGATAAAGCTATGAAAGGTGCTTTTGAAACAATGGGAGTAATGGGAATAATTCCCTTCTAAAAGGATGCCAAAGGCTATGTTGGAAGAAATGATTTTAAGGGTGAGGAGTAGGCTTATTGCCCACAGCTGGTGAAGTTAGGTTTAGGTAATACCCAAGCAGGACTTTCTGCACTGAAAGCATAGCATTTTTTAACACTCTTTACTTCCCAAGAGCTAAGATCTTGATTAAATGTTAGAGCATCAATAAACATTCCATGCATATTCTTCACTTTACTCACATCCCAAGAACTAATATTCTGATTGAAAGTCGTTCCATAAAATGTCTCATACATATTTGTGACATTACTCACATCCCAAGAACTGATATCTTGATTAAAATATTCCGCTCCAATAAACATCAGAGACATATCTGTCACATTGCTTACATCCCAAGCACTGATGTTTTGATTAAAAGATTGAGCCCAAGAAAAAATACCCCTCATACTACTGACATTGCTCACATCCCAAGTACTGATATCTTGATTGAAAGAAAACTTTTTATAAAACAAGAAATTGAGAGTTGTAATTTTAGTAGTTACCACTTTAGTAATATCCTCTCCTTTCCTCACCATTTCAGATAGTAAATTATGATCGACTACCAAATAGCTGATCCCATCTAAGTCATAGTAAGCTCCAATTTCAGCACTTTTAGTTGCTTTAATAGTAATTCTATTTTCATCTCGGTAAATAGCATCGTCATTAAGAGGATCAATATCACATCTTACGAAGTTAGGATTATTTTCTGTGGGTAATTGAGTCTTTTGGTTGAAATATATGCATTGTGTGAGGTCCTCAACATTCCAATCACTTAGATTTTGATTGAATGCCTCCGCCCCAGAGAACATTTGATTCATATTTAAAACCTTACTCACATCCCACTGAGTAATATCTTGATTAAAAGAAGTTGCCCTATAAAACATCAAAGACATATCTGTCACATTGCTTACATCCCAATGAATCAAACTTTTATTGAAAGAAGTAGCACCTGCAAACATCCCTTTCATATCGGTCACATTACTCACATCCCAAGAACTAATATCTTTATTGAAAAATTCTGCATTAGCAAATAAATCACTCATATCTTTCACGTAAGTAGTAACTACTTTTGTAATGTCATCATCATTAGCAACCATTTCGTACAGCATAGTTGAATCGACCACCAAATATATTTTCTCATTTAATACATATGATTTACCTACGATGAGATGGACATTTTCTTTAGCCTTTACGGTTTGCCCATTTTCGGCAAAATAGATAAGAGATTTGACAGGAGCACTTCGCTGGTTTTCACCGCAATTGGTTAACAAGGCAGTTAAATAAAGAACGCTTAGGAGATAGACGTATTTAGTGCGTTTCATTGCAGCAATTAATTTAAGGCCATAGCTAAGTTAAAAAAAATAACTAACTCCAAGAAATAATATGTTCATTGTATTACACGTATTTTTGAACTAGCGAAAACCACAATCAGTCAATTATTAAAAAAGAGATTATTCAAATATCCATATACGATATCATAGTAGCAATAACAGGAATTATCCTTTTTTGATTTACATTATAGTTCCGCGAAAGATTTGCTAGATGCCAAGAATTAAAAAATTAAGCTAGGATCTTGGTGTAAAAATTGTGGAATCAGAATAACGATAATGTCCGTGCTAACTTTTTTGTTATAGCCTTCCTCCTCATCAGAGGCATAGAAAACACAAGGAACTTACTTAGCGAATACTTTGATATTCCATCTGGAATGGATAAGGTAGGTGCTAGTGGTTTAATTGGTTTCTCAGACAGCTCTTTTCAGACATCCTCAAGAAAATATTAAAAGCAGTTAAGAGATGAATAAAACTATCATCATAATCCTAAGGGCTATTGTTCTTTGGATAATGATCACTATAGCAACCTAAAGGGAGAATGAATTCGTTCGGACTACAATTGCTGAAATTAATACGGACACCTTATATGTAGAACTGCCAAGCGATATTATTTTTCTGTCTGAAGTGCGATACATAAGTAAACTAATTCACGATACTCCTATGTCCATTAAGAAGATTCAATAGCCAACTATAGCGGAGAGTTTTTTTTAGATAATATCTTTAAAGCGCTGTATAACATAGATGTTAAGGGAATGATTTAGGGATTCAACTTTAGAGACGATAAGAATACTCCTTTCAAGAGTTAATTGCTAATACAATCACCGATACTTTCACTGAGTATCAATAAATTGAATACAAGGCTCTATCGGCTGTCTTGGGTATGGATATTATGGATAATCCAACCATTGGTTTAGATTTTCAGAACATTAATAAGTTTTTTGGAATTAACTTCAATCCAGGAAATAAAGTGATTGGATTCAATTATAAATTGAGACTATTCAAATCGAAGAAATGAACGAAGGAAAGATAGCCCAACTTGAAGCTCAATTAACTGGAAATATATTCATTGCTGTAGGTTTTAATGATCAAATCCACAAATTGAAGCAGGAAGAAGCTTGAGGGAGCCGTGATATTGATGATCCTAAGTGTGAGGCTTGTGGGTCTTAAATATAGAACTTAAAAAGTAGACTAAAATTGATGTTACAATAAGCTAAAAGAAGAAAACTACATTCTTTTTTCTCCCATCTGCATTCTTAAATATATTTTTTAAGTATTTAACTTCGCTCTGATGTTCAAGGGACTCCTCGTATTGGTAAGCGATTCCTGATTTAGGAATTTCCTTATCCTTTTCATCATTATCCGTTTACTCTTAATTAACCTTCTATTAATTTAATGTAGCGTAAAAAAACTTCGTCCTCCTTTTCAAGTAGGGCTGTTAGTTGTAAAGTTAATAATTCATTTTCAGGCGCGGACTTATATCCAATATAACAATTTGCCTTACAATGAATCGCCACATGATTGAGTAGATAATTACTACTCCGATCTATCAATAGGGCATAATCAGTTTTCATATTAAAAAATTGCTGAATCCAAGCAGTTTTCGGCTTCCCAAAAAATGAAAAATCGGTATTTCTAACGATTTTCATCCCTTTTTTCATGAAATACTTACCAATTAAGGTGACGCCAATACATTCCACATTCTTACCCAACACTTCAAAAGAATGGATTAGTGCATCAAGATCACATGTTTTTTTTTCATCCAAATTGATGATGATTACAATATTTTTTATTTTATTGAATCCTTCAACTTGGACTGAATGTTTTTTTATTCGAACTTTAGATAGCCATTCAATAATTAGTTTTTGGAATATCATTTGGCAATTAAGTTTTAAAATTCCGTTTCGCTCAAAAGGATGTACTCCATGGATTCTTCCCTTCATTATTGTTAACTACAAAAGCAACTATCAAAAAAATGATAATCATTGTTAAAAATATTTGAGTTACCGATTACACTAAAATAACACTTTTCTTTGCAGACACAAAAAAAATCCTGAAACACCACACTCTAGGGGTTCTTTACACAAATTACTTATATGACAATATCGACTGCTCAAAGTGCTATAGTCTTGAGAAAATCTTTTGGGCGAATTAAAAGAATGGACGTTCCATTTATGCCCATTGGTAATACATAGTTTAAAAATTAGCCAACACAGCTAATAACATCAGAACTAGATAATGATGCGTTTTCTTTTTTCGGATATGAGGATCTCATCCTCGTGATGTCCCATTTGTTGCTTGATTTCGTTTACTTATTTTGATAGCTATTATTTGTGAGTTTAACTTCTTAATGACATTCATAACTCCATCCGTTTTAGTAGCTGAGATTGATATATCCTGGATTAACTTATACCTTTCACTCCTGGTGGGTGGAGCCTCCTCTAGTAAGCCCTCTGCTTGTTTCAAATCCTCAATCATCGAGTCCTGTTCATCTAGTTGAAATCTCCGCTTTCTTGTGGATATACATGAACCTATATCCCTTATTGAGGTGTTTCGTGATGTACTCATTGTAGGTTTAGCTATCCACTTGGCATTTGACTGTTTGGTTACAAGCTCACAACGATCATAAGTGATTGGGTTGGTACCGTAAACTGGCCTCCAATAATTATATTCCTCCATGCTCACAGGTTTCATTTCGAAATGAATGAACTCATCATTGGTCTAGAGCAACTTCTCAGTGTTACTATCGTGTACGCTCGTGCGTAGCAGGACATACTCATTATTGTTGGGCTGAGCCTCTTTGATTTTATATAGTTTTCCATATGATTTAATCTTGAGTTTTAGTTTTTTCTTTTTTGCTAAACCTTATCGTGTAGTAGCCACAGTGATCTTGGTATTTATATTGTTGCCTTATCACACGAGAAGTAGTCCTTAGAGTGTTATAACGATGCTTTCGAGTGCTACCACATTTTGATCAGGCTATGTTATCCGTATCTAAGGTTAGATTTGGATGTCCTTTGCCCATATATCCACTGAGGTTTAGATAAATCTATTCGAGGACAAAACATCTTGTTCACAATATTTTATCGTAATCTTCAGTGCTTTTGGATTTCCATCTCAAATAATATCCCAAAGTTCCTGACTTCCAGTTTCGATCTTTGCTCTCAATCCAAGATGAGTACCCAAATAATCAAGACGATTACTTGAAAATTTGGCAATCTTTCTCGCTTCTTTTAACCTGTCAATACAAAGAATAGGGGGTAATGGACCATGAGAATGGTATATTAGTCTAGAATTGTACTTTTTTAAATCGAAGTCATTGCCATTATGGTGGAAAAGATCATCCGCTGTTACTGGGATCTCTCTTTCCTTACACAAGTCTTAATCGTTACTAGGGCTCCTATTAAAGGCGAGGGATAGGGTGTGTACCTTGTTTCTTAGTATCTCTAGGATATGCACCTGATATTCTAATCCTCCACAATTGATTTATGGCTATGATTTTTATTTCACAAGCTCCAGCTTTTTACGATCATTTCGGATGTTTCGACATCCCAAATGATTATTCTTGATTGCTTTTTTTTATAATATTTTATTGGTTACCAGCATCTCTAGGTTTTCATAGAAACCACCTCATGTCATACTCACGGTTAGCTCTTAGCTCTTTTTCTTATGGATTATCAGATTTTATTCCTCACGGTATTTGGGCATTTCCTTTAATGTTTTTTAAGAGTAAACTTCTTTTTCTACAGCCTTGAGTTGCATTGCCCAAAAATGATAACTCATAAGATCAATTTTAAGCTGGTCAAGGGGATACTGCCCATACTTGCGATTATACACTTTGGATAGAGGGCTAGTAATTTCTTGCGAATGCGATGTTCAAAGTTCTGTACCTTTCTTCTAGGCTTTGCATTACTATTGGCTGACAGATTTCCTCTCGCTTTTTTCTTAATCATTGTTATTCATGTTTCGTATTTGGAGGTAGTCGAGTCAGTAATCAAATCACTTGACTTTAAGTATGAAATTAGTTGTTTTCCGGGCCAAACATGCTTCTCAGATACTCGTTTTTCTTCATTATCCAAGTTTTACCTATCCCTCGTATAAATCCATTCGTAATCAATCATATGATTATGTAAATAATTTTGAATACTTTATTTAGTATCTTATTGGCGTAAATTATAAATCTTTTTTTTATTTTTTTTAGGGCTTGATATTAGACATTTAGATTTGAAGGGTATTTATATTTACAGAAATTTAATCCTAAAATAATCATGAAAAAATTTTTAATCCGAAGAGAAATGAAGGGTGCCTCCTCTGTACCAAAACATGAAATGAACAAAGGTGGAAAGGCATCAGAGGTAGTTTTAGAGGAAATGAGAAATGAGGGCAAAATGATTCAACAGGAAACAAGCTATGTTGCAGGTGACAATGTATTCTGTGTATACAATGCCGAGAATAAGAATCTTATCAAAGAACACGCTGAAAGGACAGGGGGAATAGCGACAGAAATAACAGAGATATCTACTGTAATAAAGCATAATACCTCAGTTGTTAGTTGATTCCTTTTTTTTAATTTAAGAACTAAGGAGCATTTTTTTAATGTGCTAGGGTAATTAGCCATCTCTAAAAAGTGGAACTGAATTCAATGCTCCATTAGCATCAAGTTCAGAAATTAAGAGGGGCCAATTGATGATTCTTCTAACGTGAATATTGGCTCCAAGTACATGTTTTAGAATTTGCTTCTTATATGGATTAGGATAATGTTCTTCGACTAAGCTCTTAATCTTGGAGAGTTTGTTTATTTAGCGATTGTACTTTATAAATACATTCATATTCTCGCAAATGAGAACTCTTTTACGCTATAAATTCCTAATTTCATTTATCATAAAGATAATTTTTTGATGTGAAATAGGTGTACAGAATAATTCTAATAAGAGAAACAAGAAAAACTAACTTAATAATGCTTAAATGAGGCATTTCTTTGCTTTGATAGCTAATGAGCTTTCTAACTTTTCTTAAGCTGTGCATTCTCTATTTTAAGCCTCTCAATTTCTTTTCTCAATTCTTCCATAGCAGCATTTGATATTTCGCTAATATTAGAATCTTCTATATACTGAGGTCCAACACCATCTAAAAGCCAATCATAACTTAATACTTTATTATTATCATTGACTCTTTCCTTTAATCTGGATAAAAACCAAGTTGTAGGATTTTGTCTCTTCACTTTACCAGCCATAGCACTAATCATTGACCTATTCACATCTAAATGGCTACCAAAAGCAGTTTTACTCATGCCTTGTCCCTTTCGGATGCTATCAATCCTGTCACAAAGCTCCTTATCAACCTTATTGACTTTGGTAGGTTTTTTTACAGGCATATCAGGTAGTGGGAGATTGGGTTGTTCAATGAAAATTTCACCAACACCATCTAAAAGCCAATCATAGCTGAGCTTATTGTTGAGATCTACTGAGCATTTTTCCTTCAACTTTTTAATAAAGAAAATAGGAGGATTTTGCCTGAAGGATTCTACATTGGTTATAATGCTTCTATTCTCACCCATAGTGGTTTCGGCAAAATAACCTTGAGATTCCTTTGGATTCCTGGACATTCTTAACTCTCGCACTCTTTTACATAAGGCTTTATTTATATCGGATCTGAGTTTACTGCCAGTTGCGTAAGTTGTAGCGAACTTTGATCTTAGAATAATTATGAAATTTGCATCAGTTCCATTCTTCAGTAACTGATCAATACTTTTCTGTGAATGGCATAAATCTTCTGCTCCAGCACTTGCTGCCGTTGGCTTACCCTTGTACCAATCAGAATCAGTGATATAGTCTGTTTTTTGTTTGGGTGACCATTCATTTAGCCAATTTCCAAAACCGTGCATGAGCCATTCCATATTAAGAAATGGCAAAGCTTTTTCGATATCTTCTAAAAATTTTGGTGTCATTACCTTATTTCCACCAGTAGCTCTGAAAGCAGAAACTCCTGATTTTGAGTAGTAATTTTTCTTTAGAAATTTAATATCAATTTCTATGGCAAGAATAGGATCGGTAGTATTGAGAGCCTCTATCAACTCATCGAGTCTTACTTGGGCGGTTTGCTTCCTACTAATTGTTGTGTCTTCCATTATTTTACCGTTCTTGATCAAAAGTATCTATAATGGTTGTAAAATACAAATTAGTTAGTTTTATTATTTAATAATTATAGCCTCTTTTTTAGCGGAAGCTATAATTTTATAGGGTGAATCATACAGCAATTTATTTTTTAGATTCGTCATGATTATTTTTATTTTTGAGATACCTTATCATCTTTTGATTATTGGCTGTTGTTATTGTATCGTCATCATAATCGTCATAGTATAATCTTACCATTTTCTCAGTATCACCCATCATTCTAACTACAATGTGAAGCGAAAATTAAAAATGACTGAGCATACGCATGGCAAATGAATGCCTAAATCTATGTGGTGATATCGTCGCATCTTCATCATAGCCAATATGAAGTCCTAACCATTCGTTTAGGTTTTTGTAAAAAATCACATAGGAATTACATTTGGTACTATCATCGGTAATTATATTATTTTTAACAAATGGTTTCCATGGTAATGATTCCATTTCGACAATCCATTGTTCCACCTTTGGAGTAACTGGAATTGTATACTTTTCCTTCGTCTTTACTTTGCGGCCAGCTAATACTGGACCAGTTATAGATCTTTGAATTTGCAAGACATTTCCCTTTCCAAGTTCAACAAATGCTAATCCTGTACTAGCTAAATTTAAACTGATTAACCGATATTTTCCATCTCTAATAATTCTTTCTTCTGCAGATAGCCTATTCCCATGAGTATTCCTTGCTCTAAAATCTTCTTCATTTGTGACAGGAGCATCAGGTAATTTGTACCTCAATTTTTTCAATTCTATCGATCCATTTTCAATCTAATTCTTTTTCAAGGCTTGCTCTTGACGCATGTTTATTTTTTGTCTTTATGATTTTGCTAAATGTCTTCATGACTATTCCATCTACATCATTTTTGTTCTCGAAGTAGAACATCTCATATAAAGACCCAACTCTGGAAATGCATTGGTTAGCAATGACTTCTTAAAAGTAGAATTATTTTTTGTTTTAAAATATATTTTTTGTTCAATAAGTCGTTTATGATACATCTTTACGATCCTTTTTGTAATTTTTTGAGGATGATTCTGAATCACACCAAATCAAGATTTTTCTTTTCTTTCATTTATTTTTTCAACTTAATAAGGGCAGATCTGTAGGTCACGTAAGTGCCATATGTTATATCATCTTTTTTCTCTATTAATTTCTCATCAAGTACCCCTAAAATTGTCATTGGAATATCATTATTTTCTACTCCAATAAACACAGCTTTTTATGATTAGCACTCTTGAAAAAGCGAGTACCACAAGATTCAATTTCTCTCCTAGTATAGAGTAGTTTATGGATCTCATCAGTGAAGTTATTTCTCTCAAAAATTCCACTTTTCCAATCCTTTTCAGAGTTTTCACATTTTATGCCAGTTGACATTTATGCTACTGTTCCTTTCAAGGCAATTATAGCGTAAACGGCTTCCTTTTTTACCTCTTTTTTTTAGATACTCCTGCAAGTAATAAGTGACACTTATTTTTGTTTCAAGTTTAGTTTTTATTTTTATTAAGTTTAAATTGAACAGAAAATTGGGTGCCAAAACACCAGACGAGTATCAAGATCATAGTATTTTATTTCTAAAAACACGAGATGAGTAGATAATTTAGTATTCGACAGATCAAAATTAATACAAAATTGATAATAAAATACTAATTTATTACTTATTATTGTAAATAAATAGCTCAAATTGAATTTACATTTTTTTATAGCCAACAAAATAACTCATCACGCGGAGGGTACTTTTTCTCAGATAATTCATAGAGTGGCCATCACTTCAATCGCTGTAGGGGTGATTTCGCTACTGCTTTCTTTCATGATTCTTGGGGGATTTCATAAAGCCATTTCAGAGAAAATTTATAGTTTTGGAGGGCAATTATTAATTACTAAATATACCCATTCTAACTCTTTTGAAAACGCTTCTTTTTTAATGACTGACACCTTGTTGAAGGTTTTAGAGACAGAGGATTATGTCAATAATTTTCAACCTTTTGCCTTTAAAGCAGGATTATTAAAAACCGAAGAGGAAGTACAAGGAGTGTTTTTTAAAGGAGTTGATCACCAATTTGATACGGCTTTCTTTAGTTCAAATATGGTGCGAGGTCGATTTCCCATTTTTGGGGCAGATGATTATACAGTTGAAGTTTTGCTGAGTACCAAAATAGCAAGTATTTTAAGGTTAGATCTTGAGGATGAAGTGCTTGTTTACTTTGTTCAAAATCCTCCTAGATATAGAAAATTACTTGTGACAGGTATTTATGAGACGGGCTTGGAAGATTTCGATGACAGATTCATTATTGGAGATTTAAATTTAGTTAGAAGGCTCAATGATTGGGAGTCCAATCAAGTAGGTGGCGTAGAAGTGTTTATTGGCCCCAATAAGGAGGTCAGTGAGGCGCAGTCAGCTCTGTTTGATCAGATTGCCGCTGACCTGTATGTAGAGAGCATTGAGCAGAAATATTTACAGCTATTTGATTGGTTGGCACTGCTGAATAGAAATGTTTATATTTTTTTAACCTTGATTTTATTGGTCGCCAGTTTTAGCATGGTTTCTATCTTATTGATATTGATCATGGAGCGAACCAATATGGTAGGGATACTTAAGAGTTTGGGGGCTACCAATCAGATGATTCGAAAAATATTTGTTGTCTCTGGAACCCAGTTACTTGCCAAAGGACTATTTTGGGGAAATTCTATAGGGCTCGGCTTGGCATTGATGCAGTACTATTTTAAAATAATTCCTTTGGATCAAGAAAACTATTACATGGATTTTGTCCCAGTCTATTTTGACTTGCGGGCAATCGTCGGTGTTAATTTACTCACCTGCTTGTTGATAGTTTTGAGTTTTTTCATTCCTATTAATATCATTAACCGTATTCAGGCCGTCCAAACGGTCAGATTCGATTGACAAATAGAGCGGCTCATATTTTTTAAATAAGCTACGAATTTTCATTTCTAACACCCCAAATATGGCTTCTTTGAAGATCCCTGAACTCATTTTAGAAGTTCCTTTTCTCCTATCCGTAAAAATGACATCGACTTCTTTTATCTTAAATCCACATTTCCAAGCATTAAATTTCATTTCTATTTGAAAAGCATAACCCAGAAATTGAAGGGCATTCAAATCGATAGCCTGGAGGACTGATTTGTGATAGCACTTAAAGCCTGCGGTGGTATCGTAAATAGGAATACCTGTGATCAATCGAACATACATAGATGCACAATAAGACATAAGGACGCGTCCCATGGGCCAATTAACAACATTAACTCCTTTGATATAACGAGAACCAATGGCTAGGTCATAACCTTCTGTATTACAGGCGACATAGAGTCGAATGAGGTCCTCAGGATTATGTGAAAAGTCGGCATCCATTTCATAGATATAATCATAATTATTTTTCAATCCATATTTAAAACCAGTTATGTAAGCTGTACCCAGACCCAATTTCTCTGGTCGTTTTATTAAGTGTAAGGTTTCAGGATAGATTTCCTGTTTTTTTTTAACTATTTGGGCCGTTCCATCCGATGAATTGTCATCAACGATAAGTATTTCAAAGGGTAATGTTAGTCTAAAGATAGCTTCAATGAGATCTGAAATATTTTCACTTTCGTTATAAGTAGGTATAATTATTAAATTTCGATTTGCCATTAATTATTATGACTAGGGTTAAATATATTTGTAGAAATATAAATGTTATTTTTATTATTTTAAAGCAATGAGGGCATTTTTTTTGGATAGGGACGGGATTATTAATGAAGAGCGAGGGACGTATACTTATCAGCTTCAAGATTTCATCATTTTACCCCATGTTTTAGAGGTACTCATAAGTTTAAAGGATTTGGGTTTCAAACTTATAGTCATCACCAATCAAGCAGGAATTTCAAAGGGTTTGTATACCAAAAAGCAAATGAAAGTGTGTCATGACTTTTTACAAATTAAGTCTCAAAACATTATTGACGATTTTTATTACGCCCCTCTACACCCAAAAATTTCTGAGTCCTTGAGTAGAAAGCCGGATTCACTTATGTTTGAGCGAGCGATTGCCAAACACAATATCGTGGTAAGTGAGAGTTATATGATTGGGGATAAAGAAAGGGATTTAATCCCTGCAAGAAAGCTGGGCATTGCCACGATTTTTTTAGGCAATACCGTCATTTCTAAGTATGCTGATTACAGTATAAAAAACATTTCTCAAGTATTAAAATCCATAGGCGTTTAGGTATAGCCTAATATTTTGAGCATATCTTCATTTTTTTGTTCCTCTGCGAACAGTTTAGAAATGATGCTACCCTCTGGGTCTTTATTGATAATGACATGCTTAGGGGCAGGAATGAGACAATGCTGAATACCCCCATAACCGCCTAATGCTTCTTGGTAAGCACCGGTATTAAAAAAGCCAAAATATAAGGTTTCTGCTTTATTGTATTTGGGTAAAAAGACTTCAGCTATGTGGGCTTCAGAATCATAATAATCCATACTATCACATGTGAGCCCTCCGATATTCACTCTGTGATACACATTATTCCATAGGTTCAGTGGAAGGAGAATGTATTTCTGATTAACTCCCCAAACATCTGGCATGTGCGTAATAAAGGAACCGTCCATCATATACCAGAGTTCCTTATCATTTTGGAGTTTTTGATCGAGTACAGAATATATGGTAGCCCCACTTTCACCTACCGTATAATTTCCAAATTCAGTAATAATATGAGGTGTCGGGGTATGATTTTTTGCACAAATCCATGTGATATTTTCTATAATTTGATCGGCCATATAGCTGTAATCAAATTCAAAATTCAATTTATTTTTTATAGGAAAACCACCTCCTATGTCAATAGTGTCTAAGGAGGGACAAATCTTCTTAAGTTCACAATACATGTGAATGAACCGACTTAATTCACTCCAATAATAGGCACTATCCTTGATGCCCGTATTGATGAAGAAATGAAGTAACTTAAATTCTACCTTCGCATTTCCTTGAATTCTCTCTTTGTAATAATCGATGATGTCTCGATACCTAAATCCCAATCTAGAGGTATAAAATGAAAAGTTAGGTTCCTCATCTGAGGCGACTCTTATACCAATTTTAAACTTTTTGTCAATTTTTGCAGTATACTGTTCAAGTTCATTAAAATTGTCTAAAATTGGTATGCACTGAGTAAAACCGGCATAGATTAAGCCAATAATATTTTCAATATATTTAGGCCTTTTAAAACCATTACAGATGATTAGAAGTTGTTTATTTATTAATTTCTTATTACACAAATGATGAATAATAGGAATGTCGAAGGCTGATGAAGTTTCTATGTGGGCACCATTTGATAGTACTTCTTCTAAAATAAATTGGAAATGAGAGGATTTGGTGCAATAACAATACGTATAATTCCCTGCATAATTATGCTTGGCCATAGCTCCATTAAAGATTTCCTGAGCGTATCTTATGTTTTGACCTATTTTTGGGATGTATGAGAGCTTGAGAGGAGTTCCATACTTTTCAACGATTCCCATAAGATTTACTCCGTGGAAATAGAGGATTTTATCTTTTACCTCAAATTCTGAAGAAGGAAATTCAAAACTTTGATCGATTAAATCAGCGTAATTTTTCACTGTAGTTTATTAAAAATGTCTGCATAAATAAATAAAATAATTGAGATATGTGAGATCTCTACTCGATAAAATGAACTAATTAATTCTAAATGACTTTCTTTTTGTAAGTATCATCTGATTAGATTTGAGTTTACTAAGACAGATATGATAACATTAGAAGTTCTTGATGAATGTTCTCCTCTTTTAGAGGTGATTTTGGGGTCGCCCGAAAGTTTTGGAGGGATACCCAAAAAAGAGAATATCTATGATCCAAAAACATTGCTAAATGTAAAAAATGGTATGTATCCTTTGCAGGAAGCCATCAAGAAAGAATTAGACGCTTTTCATCATGTCTTAATGGATTACGATGTGAAGATATATCGTCCCAAAGTATATAAGTCTTTGAATCAAATATTTGCTCGAGATATCGGAATGGTCATTGGGGATCAGTTTTTATTGCCACAAATCTTAGATAAACGTTCAGAAGAACAGAAAGGTATCCATTTCATCATAGATCAAATAGATGCAAACAAACTACTTAAATCGGGGGAAAGCGCAAGAATAGAAGGTGGAGACGTTATGCCTTATAGGGATTATTTGTTCGTGGGTTATTCAAAAAAAGAAGACTTTGATAACTACATAGTGAGCAGAACCAATGAAGCAGGGGTTGATTTTTTAATTGAACATTTTAAATCATGGAAGGTTAAACCATTTGAACTAAAAAAATCAGATTGTAATCCTTATGACAATGCTCTTCACTTGGATTGTTGTTTTCAACCGATAGGTAAAAATAAAGCCATCATTTATAAAGCAGGATTTAAAAATCAAAGTGACGCCGAATGGATCATTAATTTTTTTAAGCCCGAAAACATTTTAGAGATTAATCAGGAAGAAATGTATGATATGAACTCCAATGTATTTAGTATTTCTCCTGAGGTAATTGTGAGTGAATTAAAATTTGAGCGATTGAATCAACAATTAAGAGATTGGAATTTTATTGTTGAGGAAATTCCTTTTTCGGAAACGGCCAAGATGGAGGGCTTATTAAGATGTGCTACATTGCCCTTGAGAAGAAGCTATGCGTGATCAGATTACTCAGCAGATCATGATGATCCGACCGGTGGCTTTCTCCAAAAATAAGGAGACCTCTATAAATAATTATTTTCAGGTTGATACCGAATTGGCGGCCACATTGATTCAAAAAAAAGCACTCCAAGAGTTTGATGATTTTGTTCAAAAATTACGTGAGGCCTCCATTGAAGTTCATGTTTTTGAGGATACCCAAGATCCTTCCACACCTGATAGTATCTTTCCTAATAATTGGGTTTCTTTTCATCAAAATGGATCAGTGATATTATATCCCATGTTTGCCAATAATAGAAGGCTAGAAAGAAGATGTGATCTCATTGATGCGCTTGGTAGTGATTTTAAAATCACAGAAGTATTTGAAGATTTATTATCTTTTGAATCGCACCACAAATTCCTCGAAGGAACCGGAAGTTTGATATTAGATCGGGTAAACCATATCGCCTATGCCTCTTATTCGGATAGAACGGAGCGGGAGGTTATCCTTGCTTTTGAAAAATTAACTGCATATTCAGTTATTAGTTTTAACGCTTATCAAAATGTGAATGGCCAAAGACTACCAATCTATCATACCAATGTGATGATGTCAATAGGGGACCGTTTTGTATTGATTTGTGCCGAAGCCATTGATGACCGGATCGAACGCGAACTAGTGCTAGCTTCATTTATGAATCAGGCCAAAGAAATTATACTGATTTCTGAGGATCAATTAAATAATTATGCAGGAAACATGCTTCAAGTAAAAAATAAAAATAATGTATGTTTTTTAGTTATGTCAACGCGTGCTTTTCAATCCTTGAATGCTCAGCAAAAGCAACAACTTGAAAAATATGGAACTCTATTGCACAGTAATTTAACCACTATTGAAATGCTTGGCGGTGGCAGTGCTCGGTGTATGATGGCTGAAATTTTCTTACCTACTAAAGAATCATGAAATTAGAAGAGAATATAAAGATACATATCAAAAACGCATTTAAGTTGATTTTTGAAGTAGAGCTAGATTTAGCACAACTATTTTTACAGCCTACTCGGAAAGAATTTAAGGGCACCCATACTTTTGTTGTTTTTCCCTTTTTAAAAATAAGTCAAAAGTCTCCCGAAGCTACAGCGGTTGCGATTGGTGATTTTTTGAAATCTCGCAGTGGCATGATTAAGGATTATAATGTTGTTAAAGGATTTTTGAATTTAGAAATTGGTACAGCTGTTTGGATCTCCTGCCTTGATGACATGCTGAAAAATCAACATTGGGGACAACTGGATCCCAATGGTAAGAAAGTGATGGTTGAATTTTCTTCCCCGAATACTAATAAACCCTTACATCTAGGCCATTTGAGAAATAATTTTCTTGGAGATGCGATATCGAGGATTATTGAAGCTGCAGGATATCAAGTAAAAAGAACAAATCTGGTCAACGATCGCGGTATTCACATTTGCAAATCTATGCTTGCCTATCAAAGATGGGGTAAGGGAGAGACTCCAGAGACGACTCAACTTAAAGGAGATCATATAGCCGGAAAATATTATGTACTCTTTGATAAATATTATAAGGAGGAAATTGCGACTTTAGTTGGGCAAGGAGTTTCTGAAGAGGAGGCTAAAAAAAAGGCTCCGATTTTGATTGAAGCACAAGAGATGCTTCAAAAATGGGAGCAAAAAGATGCTGAAGTCATGACCCTGTGGAACAACATGAACGCTTGGGTTTATGCAGGCTTTGAGGCGACCTACCAAACCATGGGTATTGAGTTTGATGCTATTTATAAAGAGTCCGAAACCTATCTCCTAGGCAAAGACATCATTGAGGAGGGGCTTAAGAAGCAGGTCTTCTATGAGCGCGAAGATGGATCGGTTTGGATAAATCTTGAGGAGGAAGGACTTGACGAGAAGCTGGTAATGAGGTCGGATGGTACTTCGGTATATATTACTCAGGATATCGGGACCTGTGATTTTAAGTATGAGGACTTTCCCATGGATCAATCTGTATACGTTGTTGGAAACGAACAAGATTATCATTTTAATGTTCTTTTTGCCATTATGAAAAAAATGGGTCGCCCATATGGAGAAGGGTTGTACCATCTATCATACGGCATGGTAGACCTCCCTAGTGGCAAGATGAAGTCAAGAGAAGGAACCGTTGTAGATGCGGACGAGTTGATGAATGAGATGTTTACAACAGCGGCTGAACATACCCTTGAGTTAGGAAAAATTGAAGGACTTACAGTTAATGAATCGAAAAACTTATTTAGGATGGTAGGATTGGGGGCATTGAAGTTTTTTTTACTCAAGGTAGACCCTAAAAAAAGGATGTTGTTCGATCCTGAGGAATCTATCGAATTCCAAGGTCATACGGGTCCATTTATTCAGTATACCTATGCACGTATTTCAGCTATACTGAGAAGGGCTTCTGCAGATGGCATTAATGAATCATTGTTGCCGATCCAGAAAATGCACTCCAGAGAACAAATACTCCTGGCTCACTTAGTGAGATTTGAAGAGGTTATTGTACAGGCCGCACGAGATTACTCACCGGCCTTACTGGCGCAATACGTGTATGATTTGGCTAAGGACTATAATGGCTTTTATCAGGAGCTTTCTATATTCAATGAGCCTGATGATCCTCTTGTGAATTTCAGAATAAGCCTATCAAAATTGACAGCAAAGGTCATTCATCGTTCGATGAATTTGTTGGGAATAGAGGTACCTAATCGCATGTGATGATCGATATGAATACATGGATAAAAGCCTTTCGTTTGCGTACCTTACCATTGGCTTTTTCATCGATACTCATGGCTGCTTTTTTGGCCTATTATTCAGGACATTTTCAAGTATTAATTCTTGTTTTAAGTTTATTTACCACCTTATTTCTTCAAGTATTATCCAATTTAGCAAATGATTATGGAGATGCTCTTTCAGGGGTAGATGGTCCGAATAGAGGAGGTCCCCAAAGGTCAGTACAATCTGGAGTCATTACACGTGAGCAGATGAAAATAGCGATTATTCTTTGTGCATGTTTGGCCTTTATTTCAGGGTGCATCTTGATTGTTTATGTTTTTAAAGATCATTGGCTGAACCTGCTCTTTTTTCTAACGTTAGGTCTTGGTGCGATAGCAGCAGCCATTAAATACACCATGGGTTCAAATCCTTATGGATATTCTGGTTTTGGTGACATATTTGTTTTTATTTTTTTTGGATTGGTAGGCGTTTTTGGAGGATATTATCTATTCAATAGAGAACTAGAAATTATATTTTTGTTACCAGCTATAAGTTGTGGTTTACTGTCTGTGGGTGTTCTCAATGTAAACAATATTAGAGATATTTCGAGTGATCGAAAAGCAGGTAAGCGGTCTGTTCCTGTCATGATAGGAAAAGAAAGGGCTATTATTTATCATGGATTTTTGATTGGAGGTAGCTTTATAAGCGCGATCTTTTTTGTGAGTCTTTTAACGCCGAGTTTTTTTAGATATACTTTTTTAGCGTTGATTCCTGTTTTTTTCTTTCATTTTAAAGCTGTCCAGGCAAAAGAAAATATCAGTCTAGATGCAGAGTTAAAAAGATTAGCTTTTGCAACCCTACTTTTTGTATTACTTTTGGGATTTGGCATAAATTACTGATACTTATACTTTTTCGTTCATTTGATAATTATTAAGAGCCTTTTTGTTTAAATTAATTGCTAATCATTTTTGATCACTACTACATGAAAAAAATACTTGTTCCTTTCGATTTTACTTTGCCATCAGATAATGCGCTTGATTTTGCTACACAACTTGCAGAAAGGCATACTTCATCTGAAATTGTATTGTTTCATGTCATTGAGTATCCTTCTGAGAGCAGACTAAAAACCATGGGAGCCTCAAGTATAGATCCTTTGGAAAACGTGTACATGAATAAACTTATTCAGCAAACTGAGTTGAAGTTAAGGGCAGTTATAACCAATGTGATGTCAAAAGTGACAGTTAGATTCAAAATAATGATAGGAAACCCTTATGTTTCGTTGGCCACTGAGGTAACCAATCAAGATGTAAATTTAGTCATTATGGGAACCTCGAGCTTGGATGACTTAGAGAATTTATTTTCGAGTTCTAATGCAGAAAAAGTAGTTCGTAATGCACAATGTCCTGTAATTACCATCAAGAATAAAATTTATATTGAAAAAATTAAGAATATCGTATTCGCGTCAAATTTTGAGAAGGTGAATCCACGTCTCGTTGAAAGAGTCAGTTTTGTGCAAAATTTGATGCAAGCCAAATTGCGTATCGTAAAAATTAATACACCTGCGAGTTTTACAAATACGCGTTATGATATTGAACAAATGTCAGCATTTGTAGAAACTAATATCATCAGTAACTATACCATTGATATTCACAATTTCAATAATGAAGAAGATGGTATTGTTGATTTTGCTGATTTTATAGAAGCTGACATGATCATGTTAGGCACCCACCAAAGAAAAGGGATGAGTCATTTTTTCAATCGAAGTGTTGCTGAGGATGTGGCAAATAATTCAAAGTGTCCCGTAATTACCGTGCAGTTAGATGAATAATAATACATTGTTATTATATTTTTCTCCTTAAATTTAGAACTGACATCGTTTAAAGAGTTAATGAGCCTTGCAATAACTAATTTTTTATTAGAGATCTGCAAACTAATATCTTTTGTTATCCATGACACAACCTAAATTAAAAATTGCCATTCAAAAGTCTGGAAGACTAAGTGAAGATTCACTTGCTTTGTTTAAAGAAAGTGGTATTAAATTCAGTAATGGACAGAGAAAGCTAAGAACATTGGCCTCAAATTTTCCCGTAGAGTTTTTATTTCTTCGAAACAGTGATATCCCAGGCTATGTGGCTGACGGTATTGCGGATTTAGGCATCGTTGGTCGCAATATATTCTTGGAAGAAAGGAAGGAAATTATAGAGATCAAAGCATTGGGATTTTCAAAATGTCGAATGTCCCTGGCGGTTCCGAGAGAAGCCGAATACCATGGGCTAGACTATTTTAAAAATCAATGTATTGCCACCTCATATCCGATTATTCTGAAAAATTTTTTAGATGAACAAGATATATCAGCTGATGTACATAAAATCAGTGGATCTGTAGAAATAGCTCCAGGAATTGGTCTTTCGGTAGGAATTTTTGATATCGTAAGTACTGGAAGTACCTTGATAAGCAATAGTCTCAAGGAAGTCGAAACAGTACTTCATTCAGAGGCTATACTGGTTGGGAATAAGGATCTAGACCAAGAAAAAAACAAATTGATTGAGCAGTTATTGTTTAGAATTGAGTCAGTTTTAGCTGGTAAAAACAATAAATATGTTTTAATGAATGCGCCTAATGAAAAATTAAAAGACATATTGGCATTAATCCCGGGCATGAGAAGCCCAACCGTGTTGCCGTTGGCCGCTGAAGGTTGGAGTAGTATACATTCTGTACTTAATGAAGATGATTTTTGGAATAGTATTGAAAAGTTGAGACAGGCTGGAGCAGAAGGAGTATTGGTGGTTCCCATAGAAAAAATGATTCGCTGATGAATATCTATAATTATGTAAATCAAAGTCAGTTACGGGAGGTTTTAAAAAGGCCTGTGATGGATACAAATAAGGTCGAAAAAATTGTACTACCCATCCTAGAGAAGGTAAAACGAGGAGGGGATAGAGCTTTAAAAAAATTGGTTCTTGAGTATGATCACGTCGAGCTAGATGAATTATGGATCTCTGAGAACGAACTAAAGGATGCTGAAAAGTACGTCAACGCAAATCTTAAAATTGCGATTGAGATAGCTAAAAAAAATATTTGGAAATTCCATGAAGCACAACAGCAGCCCCCACTGACGGTGGAGACGATGTCCGGAGTTATATGCAAACGTAAATCAGTTCCTATTCGAAATGTTGGACTCTATGTACCAGGGGGAACTGCACCCTTGTTCTCAACCGTTTTGATGTTGGGCATTCCCGCTTTAATCGCTGGGTGTAAAAATATCATCATTGCTTCCCCCACAAATAAAATGGGTAAAATTAATCCTGTCGTTTTGTATACCGCTAATTTATTGGGTATTCGCTCCGTCTTAAAGTTAGGAGGGGCACAAGCCATCGCGGCCATGGCCTATGGTACTGAGACCATTCCTAAAGTAGATAAAATTTTTGGACCGGGCAATCAATATGTAACGACTGCTAAACAATTATTATCTAAAGTGGTCTCTATTGATATGCCTGCAGGACCCTCTGAGGTTATGGTAATCGCAGATGAGGAAAGTAACGTGAGTTTTGTGGCTGCAGATTTAATCTCTCAAGCCGAACACGGGAATGACAGTCAAGTGATTTTATTAACCAAAAGTCAGTCAGTTGCGGATGCGGTTGTTTTAGAGATAAAAGAACAATTGATTCAATTGCCGAGAAAAGATTTGGCTGAAGATTCCCTGAAAAATAGTGTAGTAATGATTATGAATTCAAAAAAAGAGGTCATTAAAACCATTAATTATTATGGACCTGAGCATCTGATATTAAACATAAGTAATCCAGAAAAGTATATAAATAAAATTTACAATGCCGGTTCGGTATTTATAGGACCTTACACTCCTGAATCAGCAGGGGATTATGCTTCTGGAACAAATCATGCTTTACCGACTAACGGATGGGCAAAATCTCATTCTGGTGTCTCATTGGATAGTTTTGTTAAAAAAATTACCTTTCAAGAAATAACAAAAAAGGGATTAAAAATCTTAGGACCTACTCTAGAGGTAATGGCCGCTGCCGAACAACTTGAGGGACATAAAAGAGCGGTGACTGTACGCTTGGAATCTTTTGAGAAATGAGTAAGATTGGGGATTTATTAAGGAAGCACTTAAAAAATTTTACACCCTATTCGACGGCCAGAGATGATTTTAAGGGGGATAGGGGGATTTTCTTAGATGCCAATGAAAATGCCTTAGGTTCGGTAATTTTTAAAAATTATAATCGATATCCAGATCCTCGACAAAGTCACTTGAAGTTGGTCATGGGTAAGATCAAAGGCATTGCCCCGGAATGTATTTTTATGGGTAACGGAAGTGATGAACCCATTGATTTATTGATTAGGGCCTTTTGTGAACCGGGTATCGACGATGTGATGATATTTCCTCCTACTTACGGGATGTATAAAGTAGCGGCAAATATTAATAATGTCAGCGTCAATGAGGTTTTATTGACCAAGGATTTTCAATTGGACATGACCCAAATAAAATCAGCACTCAATGATCATGTTAAGATCATATTCATCTGTTCTCCTAATAATCCAACAGGAAATTTGATACAGGTGCAAGATATTTTGGATCTGGCGACGGTGTTCAAAGGAATCATCGTTATAGATGAGGCTTATATTGATTTTACAGATACCCCTTCTTGGATTGAAGCGATATCGAAGTTTCCCCATTTGGTTGTTTTGCAAACCCTGAGTAAAGCTTGGGGCTTAGCTTCGTTAAGATTGGGAATCGCATTTTGTGATCCAAAGATCGTTGATGTACTCAATTTGATCAAACCACCCTATAATATCAGTGGTCCGGTTCAAAATCACGTGCTTAAGGCATTAAAGAAGGAGGGTCAAATGCGATCATTCGTTGAAGAAATAAAAAAATTGAAAAAGGAATTGGGATTGGCACTTGAGCAACTGCCCATTGTTTTGAAAGTCTATCCCAGTGAAACTAACTTTTTCTTAGTTAAATTCAAGAACGTACAAGAAATTTTCCAGTATTTAATTCGTAATGAGATCATTTTAAGAGATAGATCAGGCCTATTTTTATGCGAAGATTGCATACGAATTACTGTGGGCACAGCATTTGAAAATAAGCAACTGATTCTTACGCTGAAAAATTACCTAAAGATATGAGACCTATTTTATTTATAGACCGAGATGGAACCATTGTCTCAGAGACGGAAGATGAGTTTGTAGATCAGATTGAGAAGTTGCATTTTTTACCTGATGTGCTATATTATTTAAGAAAAATTCAACAAGAATCTCATTTTTTGTTAGTGTTGGTTTCTAATCAAGATGGTTTGGGTACTGAGGGTCATCAAGAAAAGAGATTTTATCCCATCCACAATCTGATTATGCGCACCTTAACCTCTCAAGGTATTCATTTTGATAGGGTACATATTGATGAACATTATGAAAGTAGCGATCATGAAAACCGAAAACCAGAGACCGGCATGTTATCTGCTTATTTAAGGGGGAATTACGACATAGCTAAATCTTATGTCATTGGTGACCGCAAAACAGATATGGAGTTGGCTGATAATTTGGGTTGCGAGGGGATTCATATAAGTAAAGAAAAAAATCAAGGGGTAGCTCTTGCGGCTACGTCTTGGAAAGATATTTATGAATTCTTAGTGGTCAAATCTCGGAGATCTATGGTCATCAGAAAAACCAATGAAACCGATATCAGCATTGAATTAAACTTAGATGGCGCGGGTAAAACGGACATAAGTACCGGTTTGCACTTTTTTGATCATATGCTAGACCAATTGGGCAAGCATGGGGGCATGGACTTGAAAATTCAAGTAACGGGTGATTTACAGATAGACGAGCATCATACTATAGAAGATACAGGCTTGGCCTTGGGCGAAGCCATGGTGAAAGCATTGGGGTCTAAAAAAGGGATCAATAGGTATGGATTTTTATTACCTATGGACGACGCAATGGCCCAAGTAGCAGTGGACTTTGGTGGTCGACCTTGGATGGAATGGAATGGCATTTTTAAAAGAGAAAGGGTGGGGGATGTACCCACAGAAATGATTTATCATTTTTTTAAATCCTTCTCAGATGCTTCCAAATGCAATCTCAACATTAAAGTAACCGGTGAAAATGAGCACCATATGATTGAGGGTATTTTCAAAGCTTTTGCAAAGGCCATCAAAATGGCCATAAAAAAGGATCCAGAAGCATTAAATAAACTCCCCTCAACTAAAGGAGTGCTCTAGTTGCTATATACGATCCCAAGGTATCGAAATAAGCATGAGCGCCAAGGAAATACCGAAAAAAACCAATTGATTTTTGAATTTACTTTCGCTTGAAAGGGCTTTCTTTGTTTTGGCACTTCCAATGGTCACGATGATGGTGACTAAAATCATGATTGAAATGTGTTCAACGGCCCAAAAACGGAGAGAGGAATCTTTCATGGCGGCACCGAAATCGGCAAAAGCCGCTTGGGTGATAGGACTGAAAAAGAAGTACAAAGAGATCCCAAGAAGGAGCATCAAGTGAACCGTTCCCGCGAAAGAGGAAGCAAGAATACGATCTACTTTTTGATATTCTTTTTTACCATAAAATCCAATCATTGACTTGACCAAGATGATCAGAGGAAGCAGGAGTGCCAGCCATCTAAATCCTGAGTGTGCATGTAGCAATATTTTGTAGGTACTCATTTTCTCTTTTTTGACTAAATTAAACATTAAAGCCTACAATTTGAATCATTTTTTTCAATAAAGATAAATATGGATGATGGGAACTACTTGAGGACGGATTGACTCGATTAAAAGCTTTAAAAATCAATACTCATTTGAGGATTATTTTCTTTTTTAAATTGCAAATTTGAGATGCCTATTCCCAGCAGTCGAATACCTGCTTTATGTAACAAGTCTTCGTTAAGTAAAGATTTAATGAGTACTTGAATTTCTGAAAGATTTAGAATGACTTCTTGTTGTGATTTGCTTCTCGTGATTTGCTTAAAATTGCCATACTTTATTTTAAGACTTATGGTTCTGCCTTGTGCAGATTGCAGCTGATATCTTCTAAAAACTTCCTCAGTTATGGGTTTGAGGTGTGATAGGATATCTGCAAGGGTCATCAAGTGATGTGAAAAAGTGTTTTCGGCGCTGATGGATTTTCTTTTGCGATCGGGCAGGATGGGTCTGTGGTCAATACCACGGGCCACTTGATAATAATAATTCCCCTGTTTTCCGTATCTCAGACATAAATCATCCAATGTTTTTGCTTTGAGGTCTTTGCCTGTAAAAATACCTGCATGCTTCATCTTTTCGGCAGTGACCTTGCCTATACCATGAATTTTTTTGATAGGGAGTTTTTCAATAAAAACCGCTGCGTTTTCGGGTAAAACCACGTAAAGTCCATTGGGCTTTTCCATGTCAGAGGCGATCTTGGCCAAAAACTTATTAAAGGAAATGCCTGCAGAAGCAATTAACCCTGTTTTGTCTTTGATTTTTTTCTTAATATCTATGGCGATGAGGGTGGCCGATTTTAAACCGATTTTGGGATTAGTGATGTCCAAATAAGCTTCATCAAGCGACAAGGGTTCAATCAAGTCTGTATATTCGTGATATATGGTCTTAATTTCATTGGAAATCTCTTTATACCGATCAAATCGGGGTTTGACGAAAATAAGTTGAGGACACAATCTTGCAGCAATTCTGGAAGATAAGGCAGATTTCACCCCAAATTTCCGGGCCTCATAACTCGCTGCTGCGACAACACCACCTTCCTTATGACCGCCCACCGCAATGGGCTTTCCTCGTAAATTAGGGTCGTCATTTTGCTCAACAGATGCATAAAAGGCATCCATGTCAATATGTATTATTTTACGCATTCTACGGGTGAATACCTGTCAAATCAAAAATAATCAAAAATAATTTATATTTAGAATTTTAAAACCCCAAGCTTTTCAATACAAAAAGCTATATAATTTCCATGATGACTTAATGAAATGGGAAATTCTTTTTCTTCGTTTACACAGAGCAGGGGCAGTTGATTTTCATCTAGAGTAAAGCGGATATTCAAAGGCTTGAAATAGGCAATGATTCTTGCACGAATGATTTTTTGAGAAGACGCTTTTTGATGATTCATCCAAATTTGTTGCATAACTTCCATTGATGGTGGTGCAGCCGTAGCCACTACATAGTTGGGTGTGGTCTCAACAGTTCCCACTAGATCTTTGGAAGAGAAATGTGAATTATTTGAAAAAACAACTGTAATGAGTTTTGGATTGAATAATATTAATTGCCGTTTACTCTTGAAAATAGCTTCTTTAGCACTCCAAACGATCCAATAGAGTAGGGTGGGATCTATATTTTCAGGGTATCGATCACCTTTGGCTTTTATGTAACGTAAGTGATCTGCAGTACGCGGATGGAAAAGGGAATCTTTGATGTCAACAATGTCAATTCCAATCACTCAAGGTAGATGTTATGTTCTTTTTCGTATACGATTAGACCGGTCTTTCCATTTTTACTGGATTCATAGCCATAATCATAGCTTTCAGCATTTTCGAAAATTTCATATCGGATGGTCCAATGAGTGTCGACAATAAAAGCATTCAATATTGATCCATTCTCTAGCTGAATCTTTATGACATTAGTTCCTTTTTTTAAGAAGGGATTTAAATCAAGGGATAAATTTAAGTCAGGATTCCCATCGATGAATTGACTATCAAAAACAAGTTCATCATTGACAAAGGTATAAACTCTGTTGTCTATTTTGGAAAAGATGATATTATAATCTGGAGTTTGGGTGATTGGGAACAAAGCACAAATGAGCCAAAAAGAGCCTATCAATTTCATTTAAATGAAGCTTAAATGTAGACTTAGCGCAAGCATGTCTATTTTTCTAGCACCTTACCATGAATGATATCAATGGCTTGGCCGATGGTACCCATTTGCATGATGACATCATCCTCTATCATGATATCATATTTTTCTTCAACATCTAATACAATGTCTAC
>Ga0257126_1000577_pt1 | contig 29230 bp, 24 predicted proteins | sample SI060_120mmetaG_FD_190151 | JGI IMG/M metagenome (GOLD analysis project Ga0257126, IMG submission 190151) | Marine microbial communities from Saanich Inlet, British Columbia, Canada - SI060_120m | ecosystem: Environmental > Aquatic > Marine > Inlet | place: Canada: British Columbia | collected... | reverse complement strand
ATTTTGTTGTTGGTATTCCATACATATTTACCTTAAATCTTTTTAATTGAATAATTAGTATTTTTGGAGTCTTCCAAAAATATATATTCTTTTTACTTTTATTTTTATATTTACAGAAATCACATCTAAGCATATTTTTATCATCAAGTGTTTCTGTTTTTGTATAATGTTCTAGTAATTGATCTAAACTATATTCTTGAGTTGAATTTTCAGGAATTGGTAATTGTAACATTTGAAAAGTTTCAAATCTATTGCTATTATTTCCACATTTACTACAAATAATTGTATTATAAAACATGCCTCCAAATAATTTAATCATAATTGAATATTCTTTTCTAATAAATTTTTCATAAGATGAATTTGCTATAATATTAATTAAATTTTGATTAATATTATTAGTTTTATTAATATTTTTATTAATTCCATAATCAAAATAAATCTCTTTCATATTTTCTTTTTCTAATTGATTTAATAAAAAATTTAAAAACTCTTGAGCATCTTGTTGTTCTCCTTGACCCCAAATGTTATCTACTTCAGCAATTGATTCTAAAAATTTAGTTGGTGTTATATTTTTATCATCATAACTAAGACTTGTTTTTAAAACTCTTTTAAGTTGATATGATATATTTTGTTTATTATGATCAAAACTTTCGTTAACTATAAAATCAGAAAATAGAGGTAATTGTTGTAAAATACTTAATATAGAATTTACATAACAACTGAACCCGCCGACATTATTGTATTTACATACTCCTATTTTTGTTTTTAATTCTGATAATTCCATATTATTGGACATTATGTTATTTTTAATATATTAATATAGTTTATCAATTTTTATTTATATAATTTAGATCGAAAAAGATTTTCTAAGTAAAATTAATGGACTCGTATGATGAATACTTTTTAACTTCTTTAATAATATCAAATACATTACTTTTCATTTATTTTTTAAAAAATGAGATTTATGATAAACTAAATTATAATAATTCAAATGATATAGAAACACAAACAGAAAAATTGAGTGAAGATAAATCAGTACAAACAGAAAAATTGAGTGAAGATAAATTAGTCGCAAGTAAAACTATAAGAAAAGGTAGATCAATCTTAATTTAATTATTTTCTAGTATGTAATAATTATGACAATAAATATCTTAAAAATTGGTAAATTAAAAACGATTAGTGATATTAAAAAATATGATTTAAATAAACCTATTTTTTTAGATAATTATCTATTTCATTATTTAATATTAACAAATAATTTATCTGCTTTAAAATTATATCAATATCCTGTTTATAAACAAAATTCTAATGGATATAATGGAATTATTTTAGCAAGCAAAAATGGTTATTACAATATTTTAAAATATTTTATTAAAACATATCCAAAATATATTTACTCTGTTGATATAGAAAAAGCTAATTTTTTACACTACTTAGATCCAAATGAAAAAGGTTATTTAGATTTGGTATTGAATTATAAATTAAATTGGCCTTTACTTTATCAAAGTTATACAAACGATGGAATATCAAATTTAGATACTCTATTTATAATGGGGTCTTTTAGTGTAATAGATAAAATTACTTACAACATTAAATTTAAATATGATAAATATAAAAAAACCCCATTTACATTTAGTATTATTTTAAATAATAAAATATCTAATAATGAAAAAATAAAAATATTCAAAAACATATACAAACAAGATAAAAATATTTTTAAATATGGTGATATAACAGGAACAAATTTATTATATCCACTTGTTCTAGATAATAATTACAATTTACTTGAATATATGTATAATCAAAATATTGATTTTAATTCATACACACCAATTAATACTTTTCATATATTTAAATTAGCATACAATAAAGGAGTATTAACAAATAATTATGATATGGCTAATTTAATTTGGAAAAAAATAAAAGATAATCATAACTTTTACGAGACAAATAAATTTGGCGATAATTTAGCTCATTTTATAGTTAAATCAAGAATAAATACAAAAAAAGGTAATTATAAATTAGAAAAAGAAATTCTAAAAAAGAATAATAATTGGAATGGTATTAATTCAGATAAACTTAGTGTATTAGAACTTTTAACTAAACTAGATTATAATAAATATCATGATGTAATTGATAGTGTAAAGGTTTTTAAAAATTATTCAATTAAAAATAATAATACAAATAAAAAATGGATCAAACAAATATCTAGATTAGATAAAATAACAAGCAATGATGTAAAATTAATTGAGAATAAATATAGTCATGGTAATCTTTTTCAAGCGAGATTTACAGATATTGCTATATTTGGTAAATATCTAGATACAAAATATAAAAATTTATATTTTCCTATTACTAAAAAAAAAATTAAAATAGATTATTCAAAGTTTAAGGAATTAAATTATCCAGCTGAAATGTTAATTAATAATTTAAATTTTCCTTGGATAATTATTTGGAATAATAAAGATAATTATTTTATTCATCCTTATTTAACAAAATTGATAAAAAAGAATAAAAAAAATCATGATTATGGTTTTGTATATTTAAGTTTAAGTTTACCAAATGATGGATTACATGCTTCCTTAGTTTTTTATGATTTTAAAAATAAAACAATAGAAAGATTTGATCCATATGGTAATACTGAAGATTTAGATGGAGATATAGATAATGTTTTAGCTAAAGAATTAGCAATTAATGGTTTTAATTATATTAAACCATCAAGATATTTACCAGTAGCAGGATTTCAAACAATATCAGATGAAAATAATATTTTAAATACAAAATTTGGTGATTTTGGTGGTTATTGTTTAGCTTGGTGTATTTGGTATATAGAACACCGAATGAGAAATTATAATATAGATCCTAAAACACTTGTTAGAAAAACCTTGAATAAATTTTTCAAATCTAAATATAAGCCGATGGAATTTATTAGAAATTATGCAAATAAAATAAATGAGTATAGAGTTGAATATCTTACAAATATGGGAATGCCATTAAAATATACATCTAATGAAGTTTTACCAATGGATTGTTTAGAAAAACTTCGTAAAAGAATTAATTCTGAATTTTAAAATAATAATTAAATACCATCGATAAAGTTTGTTCCAATATCAATAGTATTAGTTTCTTGATTTTCTTTTAGTTGAGATTCAAAAACAAAAGCTTCTTCAGGTTCATCATCACTTTCTTCTTCCTGTTCAACCGTATTAAGAGCACCTTCCTTACTTAGAGTAGATTGTTGATCAGCCGTATAACGGAACATGATTTGATATTTTCCGTTTAGATCATCCGATAAAGGTTCAATTAGAACCAAATCACCAACCCTCATTTTAACTCTTTGAAGGGCACCTCTGATAGAACAATGCTTCTTATCACCTTCTATGGTTTCAGCCGTAAATTGTCGGTTTCCCCTGAGATCGGTGATCCTAGCGTACTTCTGTTCAATAGATTTATCTGCACGAATCATCTCTTTTGGTTTTCCTCTGTGGCGAGTATTATTATGACCTCCTTTTCCTTTTTGTGGCATTATAATTTATTATACATAAAAAAATACTTTTTCAATTTTTTAATTAAAGAAATTTAAGCAGAACAATTGTCACAGGGTTCATCATTTTGTTCTAACTTTTTTTGTAAATTAGGATCAATTGTAAATTTGATTGCTCCTTTTGCTGCTTTTGTTCTTAGATAATACATTCCTGTTTTTAGGCCATTTTTCCATCCCCACATATGGCATGAATTTAATTTTTTATAATCTGGTACTGGCATAAATATATTCATACTTTGGGTTTGATCGACAAAGGGTCCTCTTGCTTTGGCTTGTTTTAGTACCCAGATTTGTTTTATTTCCCAAATTGTTTTATATAGATCTTTTAATATTTTTGGGATTGATGATATTTTTTGTATACTGCCATCATCGGCAATGATAATTTGTTTAATTATTTCACTCCATTCTCCAATACTAATAAGATCATTAATTAAATGTTTATTAACTAGAATAAAATCACCTGCAAGTGTTCTTCTAGTATATATATTATTTGTAAACCACTCAAAACATTCTGTGTTACCCATAATTTGGGAAGTAGATGCGGTTGGCATTAGAGCAGTTACTAGAGAATTATGAACTCCGTGTATTTTTATCTTTTCTTTTAATTCATCCCAATTACAATATTTAGGCTGAACATTCCAAAGATCAAACTGATATTGACCTTTAGATATAGGCGAGCCTTCATATGTTTCATATGGATGTCCTAATTCGTTTGCTCTATCATTACTTGCTGATAATGCACCATGATAAATTGTTTCCATCATTCTTTCATTGAAATCTACAGCTTCTTGGCTTTCAAAATTTATTTTCATTCTTGCTAAAGTATCAGCAACACCTTGAATACCCAAACCAATTGGTCTATGTTTCTTATTTGATACTTCTGCTTCTCTAGTAGGATAATAATTTACATCAATAACTTTATCTAAATTATTTGCGGCAGTATATGCTATTTTCCAAAGGGTATCAAAGTTATATTTATCAGCAGTAAAACATAATAATTGGTTAAATCCTCCTATATGTTTTTTACCATAAAATATTTGAGGAAAAGTAAATTTATTTATACTACAAGAATCGCCTTCACAATCATTTTTTCCATTAATTTGTACTTTAAGATCTATCATTTCATCTTGTGTAGGTTCAATTTCTGTAAATTTATAATTTTTGTTGGACAAATATCGTTTAGCCCATATACAATAATTACAATCTTTCTTTGTATAAATAGTCCATTGAGCACGATTTTTAAATGGAACAAGTCCTTTATTAATAGCAATAGATGCCAAATTACAAACAGCATGTTCTTTATCGTCTGAATATTCTACTATTTCAGCACAAAGATTACTACTTTTTATAATACCAATATTTTTTTGATTTGATTTTTTATTAATTGAATCTTTATATAACATATATGGTGTTCCGGTTTCAATTTGAGAGTCAAAAATCTTTTCCATTAACTTTCTTGCTTTAATAACTTTTCTAAATTTACCTTCTGTTACATACTTATTATATAATTCTCTATATTCATCTCCATAACATTCATTTAATCCTGGTGCTTCATCTGGACAAAATAAATACCAATCACCGTCATTTTGAACATGTTCCATAAAAAGATCAGAAATCCATAATGCTGTAAAAAGATCACGAGCTCTTTCAGTTTCTGGACCAAAATTTTTTCTTATTTCTAAAAAATCTAAAATATCAGGGTGATGTGTCTCTAAGTAAATAGCAAAACTACCTTTTCTCTTACCGCCTTGGTTAACATATCTAGCAATATTATTATATACTTGTAACATAGGAATAATTCCAGAACTTGGACCATTAGTTCCTCTGATAATGCTATCTTTTGCCCTGATATTACTTACATGAACACCAATACCTCCACCCCATTTAGATATTTGTGATACTCTATCCCATGTTTGTGTTATTCCTGATAAACTGTCATCAGTACCAAGTAAAAAACAACTTGATAACTGAGGTCTATTTGTTCCAGAATTAAATAATGTAGGAGAAGCATGTGTATAAGATTTTGTAGATAAGTAATCATATGTTGATTTTGTATTTACAAGATCACCTTTGTTAATAAAGCTTGCTACTCTCATAAACATATCCTGTGGTCTTTCATAAATATTTCCCGATTTAGCATTACGAATTAGATAAGCTCGTTCTAATGTTTTAAAACCAAAAAAATCCAAATCATAATCTCTATTATAATCAACCATATTATTTATTTCTTCTTTATTTTCTGTTACCCAAGATAACCATTCTGAATTCAAAAGTTCTTTTCCATTATTATTTGTTTCTATTTGTATAGTAGCCATTGTTTCTGTAAAATTATTTGTAGTTTTTTTATGAAGATTACTAACTAAAATTCTTCCTGCTAGATTTCCATATAGAGGATTAATAGTACCCATGTTCATACAAATTTTAGCAGATTCAATATCAAGTTCCTCAGTTGAGATTCCTGAATATATTGATTGAATTACTTTCTGAGCAATTAAAAGTGAATCAAGAAATTCTTTTTCATCTTTTCTAATTAATTTATTTAATCTGTCTGTAATTTTGTCGAATTGTATCTTTTCGGAAGAACCATCTCTTTTAACAACGAACATAATACTAGTATTATTCATATAAATAGATAAAGATTCATTTTTTTTTAAATGTTTTTCTATTTATAAAAAATGAATGAGAGTAATTCATCATCTTGTATAAATATTGAATTAAAAATTGAATTAAAAAAAAATTAGTATTTATAATATTATTATGAATAATATTATGAGTAATAAAACTTATTGTCAAGTTAAAAACTGTAGATTTCCATATTCTCATACAACAAAAGGACATTTTTGTGGAAAATGTAATCAATATGGTCATGGTATTTTAGAATGTGGTAACATTGAAAAAATAAGAAAATTAGAAAAAGATAATACAAAATTACCTGATAATATTCAATGCTCCCATAATTGTAGATACAAGAAATATCATATGACACATGCTCATCATTGTAGTAAATGTGGAAAAAGACATCATGAAACATGTTGTATAATCCAAGATTATAATACTTATGATGATAGATTTAAGATATCAGAAAGTAACAATTTTGATATAAACATATTTCAACAAAGTGGTATTAATTCATATATTAATGTTTATGTTGGAATGGGATGTATGGTTTATATAACAAATAGAAATGGTATAATATCATCGTTGTTTTTACATAGTGACAATCATGGACAATATTCAGAAGATACAAATGATTTACCAATAATGGAAAAATTTATTAATGGAATACCAGAAACAGATATAAATTTATATAAAAAACAGAATAAAGATTTTGAATGCCCTGTATGTAGAACATTTGATAATAAAGATAATGTATTTGAGGTAAAAGGAGCAGAGGAAACATGTAAAATATGTTTACAAAATAATGTTGAAATATATTTTCCAAATTGTAAACATATAATTTGCTGTAAAGAATGTTTTCTAAAACTTTAATCGAAATATATTTAAATAATTATTTTTTTAATTAATTAATGAACAGTATTAAGGAGTTAATCCTTGACTGTAAATATCTAGGTAAAATATATTCACCTCTTGAATTTAGAAATGGAAAAAAATTTCCCTTTAATGATAATAAAGGTTTAAAACAAATATCACAACAACTTTTTAGTTCAAAATATAATGAATTATCAAAAAATAAAATAAAGTGCTCATTAAAATTAAATGAAAGAATGTTTATTTTATCTCAAAAAGATAATTCTGAAAATATTTTTTTTAATATAAAACCAAATGATCCAAATATAAGTTGGTATTGTTTATCATCGGTAAGTAATAAAAAATATCATGTTTTTATGACTTTAGAAAGATTAGATTTAGGTTATGTTGTTTGTGGTCATATTTTTTCCATAAAAGGAAATAAAAAAATAAAAGATTTATATAAAATATTTCATTATAATTATTTAAAAAATGATCATACTGAATATGATTTTTTTACTATCCATGAATTAAATAATTTACCTAGAGCATTAGAAAATACACATTATGAATATGTTCCTAATAATTTAAATACTAATTTAAATGAAGAATATTTATACAGTGAATTACCAGAATTACCAAATATAATTCCTAATGATCAAGAAAATATGTTAAATCAAATGTATGATGGTAGATATTTTAATACTGATGATACATATATTTTATTAGATAATGAATCTAATTAAAAATCTTCGTCTGCTAAAAATGTATTTTCTCTACCAGTATTTAACACAGCCGCTTTTTGATATTGTGTAGGTCTACTTTCAAAAAAGTTAGTTTTTCCTTCTACAGAAATTTTTTCCATAAAATCGAAAGGATTTTTAGTTCCCCATATTTTATTAAATCCGAGAGATAATAATAATCGATCTGCTACATATTCAATATATTGACTCATTCTTTTAACATTCATACCAAGTAATGAACATGGTAGGGCTTCGCAGATAAATTCTTGTTCGATTTGTACAGCTTCTCTAAACATTTTATGTACTTCATCTTTAGTTAGTTTATTATTACAAAGTTGATGCATCATACAAGCAAATTCTGTATGCATGCCTTCATCTCTAGAAATCAATTCATTACTATCACAAAGTCCAGGCATAACATTTTGTCCTTTAAGCCAGAAAATTGCAGCAAAACTTCCAGAAAAGAAAATACCTTCTACAATAGCAAAAGCAATAATTCTTTGAGCTAGTGATGCATTTGTATTTTCAATCCAGCTGATTGCCCATTCTGCTTTTTTTCTAATACATGGAAAATTAGATATAGCATTAAGTAATTTTTCTTTTTCTTCTTTGTTTTTAATTATATTATCAATTTGAAGAGAATAAGTTTCAGAGTGAATATTTTCCATCATAATTTGAAATTGATAATTAATTACAACTTCTAAAACTTTAATTTCTCTAGTAAATCTTTCTGCAAGATTTATGTTTACAATACTATCACTTGCTGCGAAAAAGGCAAGAATCATTTTAATAAAATGTTGACTATTTTCAGAAAGTTTGTTGAAATCATCTGCATCCTTACTGAAATCTATTTCTTCAGGTGTCCAAAAAGATGCCATTTGTTTTTTGTAAAAATCCCACACATTTGGTTCTTTTATTGGATGAACAGTGAGTCGAGAATTCTTATCATCAAGTAAATATTCATTTGACATATATATTATAATAATATATTTAAATATTTTAAATCAATTTTTTTTAATATTTAAAAATTAAATTTATATAATATTAATGATCAACTATAACAATTTGATTGATAGTGTAGAACTGGTTCACAAACTCGATTTAAAGGAATTTAAACAATTATCTGATGAAGAAAAGGAAAGAAGGTGTATGGAATTCCATAGTCTTTTTGAATCCGATGATTTATTTACTCTTTTTATAAACAGTAAAATTAAATTATTTTCTAGTAAAACTGAAGAAACACATTGTGTTTCTACATGTTTGTTTAATGACGATGTAAATTTAAAATCATTATTTAATAATCAACCAACAGATATTAAGAATGTATTTTGGCATCATCTATTTAAAATTTATTTACAAGTTGAAAAAAGTAGAGAAAATTCTAATGAAAAAAGAGTTAATGTATTAGAAAATTTAACAGAAACTTATACCAATGAAGTTGGTGATAATGTAAAAAATACTATTTTAAATGTTGATGTAAATGAAACAACTGATAATATGCTTGGTGATATTGTAGGATCATTTCAAAGTTTAATTAATAATGACCAAAATCCGTTTGAAAATATTATGAGTATTACAAATGATATTACTCAAAAATATCAATCAAAATTAGAATCAGGCGAAGTTGAACTTGATAAAATTATTGGTGGTATTCAAAATACTTTACCAAATATGGGTGATATATTAAATCAAAATAAAAAAGAACCAGAGAAAGTAGTAATGGATGATAATTTTTCAACGGCAGATGTTAAAGTTGGTGAAGAAAAAGAAAGTAAAGGTATGAATTTATCTAATTTAATGGGAACAATGAAATCTGTGCCAAATATTAATGGGTTGATGGACATGGTAAATAAAATGGGTAAGATAGACACGATGGAAGAAGCTGAAGGTCTTAAAGAAGAAATGAATAAATATTTAGCAGAGGATCTTGGAGTTGATGTAAATGAATTTGAAAATAATTTGAAAACTGTAGAAGATCAATTAGAAAAATCAGGAATTGATACAAGAATAATTGAGGAATAAATTTATTAAAATTATTAAAATATATTTACAAAATTTGTAAGTATATTATTTATATTGATTATTTAATTTTCAACTGAAATCATGTTAATATCACTTGTATTAACACTATCAGATAAAATTTTTCTATTAGCAACTGATAAATCAGAATTTTGATTGTTAGTTTTTTCATTTGATGTAGTAAATAAGTTTTCTGAATTATAGTTATCAGATGATGATATGTATGATGCGACTGATAGTCCTGACATCATACTATCAGAATTTCCTTCGTTTTCCATTGAAGCGGCACTTGTTGGTGTCATACTTGGCATTCTTTCCATTTCTTCTTGAGGCTCTTCATGATCTTCCATATCACTTAACATTTGTGACATGGCACTTTCTTCAACATCATTTCCATTTTCGTCTGATGAACTTGAATCATCTGTGTCACCTTCTTCCCCAATATTTCCACCTTTTTGAGATTTAAAATATTTATACATTTCTGAACTAATAAATGGAGATGTTGCAGATAACATTGATTTTTCAGATTTTTCACTTAATTCATCTAAATTTAACTTTGACATATCAATTTCACTATCTTCTACAACTTGAATATCTGGTAAAGCTACAAATTTTGATAAAGCATTAATTTGGTTATTAAGTGTTTCTTCATAACTGATATTATCAGATAAGGCATCGGTTTTTATTTTATTATAGATTTTATCGAATTCTCTTTCACTATTATGACCAATAATATTACCCATATATAATGGTTCTAGAAATTATTTTTAAATTATTTTAAAATAAAAAATCTAAGCTATTTTAAAATGCAAGAATCTATTTTTATCGCATGTACAATAGTTTTAGTGTATATTTTTATATTATTAAATCGTAAATCATTAAAACTTGTTGAATATAATGGACATAAATTTATGATTCAATCTAAAAACACAACAGAGAATAGTGTCCAATTACTTGGTGAAATTGTTCAAAGATTATTTATATTAAGAAATTATCTTGTAGAAAATAGAAATAAAATTTATAACTGTTGTGATTGTGAAAAATGTTTAGAAGATAATAGTACTTGTTCAACAAATGAATGTAATAATTGTAATGAGTGTTTAAGTTATTTAAAAAATTATCTTAGTCTCGAAGATTTTTACGAAAGTGTTGATTTATTAAAAAATAATTTTAATCAAAACAGAACCAAATTTTATGAAAATATTAATGATACCAAATATACTTCATATTCTGTAAATAAAGGTGAGGAAATGGTTTTTTGTTTAAAAGCAAGAAATATTAATAGAAATTATCATCCTATAGATTTATTAATGTACGTAGCAATACATGAATTAGCTCATTGTGGATGTAAGGAAATAGGACATACTAGATTATATAATAAAATATTTAAGGTTTATTTAATAATTGGTATAAAATTAAATTTATATAATTATGTTAACTACGAAAATAGTCCTGTTGAATATTGTGGAATGAAATTATCATCAAATATATTAAATTAATGGATTGTATAATTATAATATTATATTTTATCTCAGATTATAATATTATGAAAAATCCAATTAAAATAATTCATAAATATAAAAATAATAATCGAAGAAATCAATATTTTATATATATATACATTGGCTCTATCGTTCCTGATGATCTTATGAAAATATTAGAATCTTTTCAAAATAAAAGTTTTTTTGATACTCTTGTAAATTTAACTAAAAAAAATCTAGAATTATTAGAAGAATATTATGATTCAAAATGGTATAAATATTTTTTTATTAAATATCATTTGGAAAAAGAAATTGAATCAATTAAAAAAAATATTCAAAAAAAAAATCAAATTCAAAATAAATTAGGTAAGGAGTGGTTTAAAAATAATATAGATGAAATTGGTTCAAAAAAAATAACTTATTCTTTTGCTGATAATTACTTTGACTATCTCGTTGCTAGAAATAAAATTAAAACAAAAACAAAAAAAGTAGAAATGGATTTTACAACTTATGCTCAAACAGGTGGTTTTGATGATGTAAATTCAGAAGTTATAACTGATGAAAATATAGATGAGAAATTAGATCAGGAAGATGAAGAAAATGAAGAAATAACTAATGTTGAAGATATTGATGATAATGTTATTGATGATTTTGATCTTGATGAAATATCCAAATTGTATTCTATGGAAAATGTAGAGAATGATAAAAATATTAAGGAAACTTCAAAATTAATTAGTGAAGCCATTAATGATAAAAGTTGGGAAAAAAAAGCAGAAAAATTAGGATTAGATTTTGATGATTCTTTAGAAGAAATAACATTTGACTCTAATATTGAAACTATTTTTAAAAAAATTTATATTAAAGACGATTATATTTATAAGGATGATACAATTAAAACAATGAAGAATAAAATTTCAACTACTATACCTATTAGTGAAAAATTTGGTAAAGATATTAAATTAATTCCAGAATATTTATACTTATGGTCAGAATACGATATTTTTAAAAATAATACTAAAAAAATAGATAGAGTTATGGTTGGACAAAAATGGATTAGAAGAAATGAATTACTTAAAATTGATATAAAACCAAATGATAATCTGAGTGTTTATGAAAATTTAAGAAATAATTTATCATATCTTAGAGATAGTTTTGGAATTAAAATTAAAAGGGAAGATGATGAAAATAATATTTTAGAAGATTATGATGATTTTAATACTAATAATGAATATTTTATGATTGATATTTTCAATGAGTTAGGTATGACTTATAATGTTGAGTCAGAAAAAAAGAAAAATGTATTTGAAGTATTTATTAATATTTATTTTCCATTTGTAACTTATGAAAGGTTTGATAACATTATTGATCTTTTAAATAATAAAAATAATAATGAAATTCAATTTAATAATAATCAATTCACAATTCTTAATAATGATACTAAACTTGAAAATGAAATAAGTAATATTGTTGAAAAAACTAATATTGATGATTTTCCAAAATTAAAAGATATTTTTAATGAAAATCATATTATTCAATCAATTATCCATGTGAATATTTTTAACGAAAGAAATATAACAGGAACTGTAAGTAAAGAAGTAATTAATCTATATAAAATATTTGATAACTTTATTGTATCCGAAAATTATCCTTTTATTCAATATCAAACTCCCGATGCTCAACTTACATATAAATTTTTTACAAATACTAAAAAAATAGATAATTCAGAAATTTTAAATAAATGGTTTGAAAATGCACCCTATGGTGTATCATTTAAAATTAAGGTAAATACAGATAAGTATATTTCTATAAATTTACATGAAAATAATAGAATAGAATATAAAATTACATGGAAAGAAATTGATCAAGCTACTATTGATGATATTAAAAAATCATACAAATATGTAAATGATCTTATAATTAAAATTAATAATGAAAATAAAAAAATTAAAATAATGGTTCCCTCTGAAGATAAATTTAAATATGCTTTTATAAATACAATTCTAAAATTTAATTTACCAGGTAATAATAAAATTAATCATAATGATCTATCAGATTTTAGTAGGTATTTTTTCCCATATGTTTCACTTGTTATTGAACCTAAAAAGAGACAATCACAAAAAGTATTATCTGATGCAGCAAGTAAATATGGTACATATTTAAGATATAATAGAATATCAAAATTTAAAAATGATTTAAGAATGCATCTAAGAATTTTATATTTTCTTAAAAATTTTCAAATTTCTGATAAAGATTTAATTGTAGAAGTAGCTAAACAATTTAATATTACTGATAAAGCTGCTGCTGAAGAAATAGATAATGTTAGAGAAAAATATGGTAAAACTTTACAAAAAACTAGTAAAATAATGAAAAAATTTAAAAAACTTCCAAAAGGAAAACCACCTGGAATTGGAATTGATATACAAGGTAGAGATGTTGATAATTATAAAATTAGAATTACGGGTGCTAGAAGTAAAGATCAACTTAATAATATCGTTAGATTTATGAGAACTTTAGTTTATCTATATTATCAAACTTATATTAATAAACAACAAAAATATCAAAAAATTCTTTCTACTCTTAAAAAATTAAATAAAATTGCCAAAAGAAGAAATAAAGTTAATGAAATTGTCACTTATGATGAAGATAAAAGTAATATTAAAGAAATTACATCTCTTGACAAAAAGAGACTTGGATTTAAACCCGAAGAAGGCCAAAACCAATGGACTAGAAGTTGTCAAAATAGTGGTAATGATAAAAAAAGAAGACCTATCATTATTTCTTCAAATGATTTAAAAGAATTAAGTAAAAGAGGTTACAAGTTTAATTCAAAAACCGGATATTATGAAAAGAAAGTAGATGCTGTTATTAAAGGGAAAAAATACAATACAAATGTTAGAGCTGTTAAATTAGCTAATGACGATGGAACATTCAATTATTATACTTGTGATCCTTCTGATAATAATGAACATATGTTTATTGGTTTCTTATCTAAAAGTAATAATCCTAATGATCTTTGTATGCCATGTTGTTTTAAGAAAGATCAAATGTTTAGTGATAATAAAGCAAAACAAAATTATTATATGAAATGTATTGGTAATAATAAAAAAGATAATAATATTGAAGCAAGTGCAACAAAAGATATAGGAGATAAGATATATATTTTACAAGAAACAAATAAAATACAAGAAGGTCGATTTTTATATTTAAATAAAGAACTAGAGTTTTTATTTAATGGAAAAAGAAATCATGATAAAATTATAAAAAACCATTACTTAATAGAATCTAATTCAGGATATTATTTTAAATTTACAGTAAAAGATAATAATTACAATTTTCTTGCTATGATTTCTAATATATTTGATATGTCTATTGATGATATTAAAGATAAACTTATTGATTTTATTAATTCTGATAAAAATGATATTATTTTTTCATACCTAAATAATGGGGATATAAAAACAAGTTTTAAAACAAGAGAAAACTATATTAATTATATTAAAAATAGTAATTATCTTGAATATGATATTGTTGGCGAATTAATTGAAATTCCAAATGTTCTAACTAAAAAAGGAATTTACTTTTACTCTTTTAAAAAAATTGTTAAAACAATTAAAAAACAATTGGAAAGAGATACAACTGTCGAGAACTATAGTATATTATGTTCAAACTATGAAAATAAAAATAATATTAATGAAGATAGAGAAACGGTTTGTTATATAAAAGATGGTGATTACTGTTTTCCAATTTATATGGTAAGAAAGAGAAAAAAAGAAGATAAAAGTATCATCTTAAAAAAATTCTTGGATAATACTGAAATTTTAGAAGATCTTAAGGAATATTATTATTTAAACTGTTTAGGTGAATTTGTTAAAAAACTTAACATTTCTAGAGAACTATGTGCTAAATTTATTATTCAAAAATTAGAAGAAAACAATATTAAAGTAAAAAAACAAATATTAGATGGTAGAAATAAATGTAGATATCTCTCCTTAGAAAATGGTATTTTATTACCTATTACACCATCTGGATCAAGTTATAAATACTCGAATGAAAACTTTTTATCACTAAAAAATTATAATTTTAAAGATATTAATTATGTCATAAAAGAGCTTAAAAAAATTAATACAATTCTTAGTAAAAGCGGGGAATTAAATTATATTCCAGTTACAATTTATTATAACAAAATTAATAAAAATAATTATTTTATCACTTCTATTTTATTAAAAAATAATACTATTATTCCAATTAAAAATCAATACATGAATTCTAATCAATTTAAAAAATATGGTCTATCTTACGAATATCAATCACAAGAAGAATTAGTCGATAATACAATTTTAAATAAAGAAAATGTTCAAGATGAAAGTAACAAAAGGGTTAGGATAAGATTACATAAAAACGAAGGTTATAATTTATTTAAACTAGAACTTAGTAATTATCTTGGAATGAACTTTGAAACAAGAGATAGAATTGTAAAAATTGTCAAAAGTGAAGTTATTAAGAATAGTCAAAAAAAGAAAGAATTGTATGATATAATTATTAAAATAGTTGAGGGTAAAATTAAGGATAAAAAGTTTATTGAAATAATTAAAAAACCAAAAGATTTAAGTACTTATAAAGTTAGTAATATTAGAAATACATGTAGTATTCATAAAAATAAAGAAAACTGTAATAATAATATGCATTGTAATTGGGATGGCAAAAACTGTAATTTTACTATACTTAATGTTTATTATATTGAATATGTTAAAAAAGTAATTGAAGAACTTATTTTAGGAGGAATTAAATTTAAGGAAATTGTACAAGAAGACAATTATTATGTATCTGATATTGTAGATTACCAACAATATTCAAATAGACCTAATCAAAAAATTATTAAGACAACTAATTTTAATATTAAAAAAATTATGGAAGAATTATTTGGTAAAGATAATGTTCCTCAATTAGGAAAAAGAAGATTAAAACAGTTTCAAGTAGAAGAGGAAGAAGAAGAAATACCAACATTTGAACAAATAGGTACAATGTTAATTCAAGAAGTTTTACCAAATAATAATAGTGTTGTTAGGGCTTATGTTAATTCATACTTTTGGATTAATAATAATTTATATGATAATGAATCTAGAAATCTTGGTTATGATTCTAAATTTCAAGTTGAATTAAGTAATTTATTTAAAGCGAATATTATAGATTATCTTCAAAATAATATTGAGAATATTGAACTTTCAAATGACTTGAAAGAATATTTTAGGGATCCTAATTCAAATATATTTTACAATGCTATCAAAAAATTTAGAAAAAATATTTATAATACAGATAGTATTTTAGAATTAATAATATTAAGTTATATGTTTCCTTATCCAATATTATTATATAATAACTATAATGAAATTATTGGTATATTTTCTAATGGTTCTGTAAATGTTAATGAAAAGACTAAAACAAAATATTTAGAGAATAAAGATAAATCTATAAATATTAAATTTTATTTTGAAACAAATAATAATATTCCAAACAAAATATTTTCAATTTATTATGAAAATTAAATCACTTAAGGTATTACATTATCGTTAAAACCTCCAAATGGTATTGAGTTATTAGAAACAATATCTGAAAATTCAGACATATCAAAAGTTAATTCTGTTCCATTTGTATCATTAGTTGTATCACCACTGATAGTTGTATCACCGTCAATAATTGTATTTGCTGGTATAGTAAGATTACCAGGTGTAGCTGTTCCACTCATATTATGGTAGTTTTTACCTGTAAGAATAGATTTAGAAATAGCACCTAAATTTCTAATAGTATCCATATTATATACTTGATCTACAGTATTCATTACCGTTTGTTTTATTTGGTCTTCTGTCATAGTAAATTCTTCTTTGTTTTTTTTTATTTATAATGTTTTTTTTTAATGATAATATTTCTAAATATAAAATTATAGAAATAACTCCAAGAAATAACATTCCGTATAAATTAATAATATTTCATATTATTTCGCAACAGTAATTGACATATTTAAAATCTAAGTCTTTATAGAATGAATAAAGAAATAATAATAAAAGAATTAAGACAAAAACAAATAGATTGTAATAATGAATATAAACTAGGAGATTCTGATTTAATAAGAATATCAAAATATATTAATGATACAATCTTTGGAGATAAATGTGTTATTTGGCAAGGTTTTGTAACAGATCATAAAGTTAAATATATAAATTTTTACTTTAATAAAAAAAAATTAGCCTTACATAGAATATTATATAATAATTTTATTGGAATATTAGATAAAAATCAATATTTGGAATTTACATGCCCTAATAAAGGTGTTTGTTGTTGTCTGAAACATGTTAAAATTAAAAATAGAAATATTAAATATAAAAACATTAAAAATTTAAACAAAAAAGAACATATATTATATTTTGACTAATTATATATATTAAATTTCAGTTATAATATTTATATCTTGTATATCAACATTAATAACTGGTTGAGATTTTTTAGCAAGTAAGACATCTTTAATATTTAAATCAACTCTTGGTTTTTCAGCAAAAAATCTTTCTTTCTCTACTGTTTTATTTTCATCTATTTTTTTATCCTCAATTAACTTTAAAGGAGGAAAACCACCATTTGGTATATTACTATTCATATAATTATATAACTATAATTATATAATAAATTATATCATTTTTTTTATTCACGAATATTAGATAATTTTAAACTGTTTGACATTTCTTTCATAACGGACATAATTTCAGGATCTTGAAAAATGATATATGGATTGCTTTTATTCTTTAATATTTTTTTTTGAAATTCTGGATCACTTATTTTATTTTTTAAAATATCATTATTCATAAATTTACTAAACATATTACTGTTAAATGATTTACCTTTATTATCTGATTCATTATTATCTTCTTCATCCGTATCTGTATCATGTTGTTCCAATTTTAGTTTATTACTTTGATTAATAGCAATATGGTATTCATTCTTTCTATCTAATTTTAATAAAATATCAGATAATAATTCCCAACTAAAATAACAATTTCTATTAATTTGTAAACTTTTTTTTATATTTTGTAAAGCCATGTCAAAATTATTCATATTAAAATATGTTTTTGAAATACATCTTAGTGTAATATAATTATCAGTTTCATTTATTTTTAATGATTTTTCATAAAACAATATAGCATTATTATAATCATTATCAATATGGTATTGATTCCCTTTATCTCTATTCATTAAGATTAAAATGAATTAATTTTTAATTGAAAATCATTTTTCACTTGACTCATAATAGTATCAATCTGTTCATTTGTAAAATTATCTTTATTTCTAATATTTATATCTAAATGATTCCTTACTAAAGGACATTTTGAAAATATAAGTTCAATCTCTCCAAAAATAGTATTATATTGAATACTCGTACTTTGTTGATATAATTTTTTACTACAACTTACATGAACTAAACTATCAACAACATTTTTTTCTAATGCGGTATTACCTGTTAGCCACCAGTCGTTTTCTATAAGATTTCTAAAATCATCTACATACATACCAATCTTTTCTGCTTGAAGAACATCTAATTGTTGATCAACATCTCCAATAAAACTTAGATAATTTTGCATATTGTACAAGTTACCTTTTGAACCTAACGACATTTGATGTTGCATAATAATAGAAGAGAATAAAGCATATCTATTTGTACAAGATTGTAAAATGATAAATGCCATTGAAGCAGAATAATCTGCAATACAATTAACCTCTACATTATTAGCTTGTAACATTCTAATATGATCTATAATTTCCATTCCATCCATAACTGACCCACCAGGTGAATTAATAAAAACTGTAATATTGTTTTGTGTTTCCCCAATATCCATAAAAAATTTATTTGTCGACTCGCTATTAATTGGACCTCTAATAACAATCGTATCATCGTTTAATGTAATTGTTTTTCCATGTGATAAACAAAATAATGAAAATAGTAAAAATAACATTATCAATATATAATTTTTACTTTTTAAATAGAATTATAATTTGTTATACTTCTTCTAATTTTACAAGCCAACTTTCAATATTAATAATTTCTTCTTCTATTTCAACTATATCATTAGTTTCAAAATTAAAATCAATATAAACAAGTTCACCCATTTGTTCAATGGCATTTTTTGTGACACCTAATTTGATAATATTATTTTCTCTAACAATCCATTCTTCATTTGGTAAGTATTCCTTTTCTTTAAAAATTCTTGTATTTGAAATTGCTCTAACATTTGTTATTATTGTCGGTTTTAAAATTTTAGTAAAAACACGAGATAGCATATTAAGACAAAATAATAATTTTTTAAACCTTATTAATATTTAAAATATTATTAAAATTAATATTTATATTATGAATTGTTGTTTCCATTGTTTTCAATGTTTATGTACTACTACCTCTACTTCGGATGGTGGTGTTTCTACAACGACTACAAGTTGTTCATATTCATGTTGTTTTGATTATATAAAATCTGGTAATCCATTACAACATTTAAATAAAAAAGAAGAAGATATTAAAAATATTAAAAAGGAAAAAAAAGAAGAAGTAATAGTTAATAATAATCTTATATTAACTCAACCAATGTTAAATTAATTTTTAAGAATCCAATTTTGTTAACCTTTTTTTCTTGTTCGGTTGATAAAATATATTTGCTCATAATATAAATATATTATAATTAATAAATTAAACTTTTTTTACAATACCACTATCAAATATACTAGTTCTTCCTTTTTCTTCATTATCTATTTCAATAAGTTCCTTTTCAAAAATAGATTTAGCATTTGGAATAGCAAGTTCTAAAAACTGTAAAGCTGGTTTCATAATTTGATTAGTAATGTAAAATTTGTAATCAAGTTGTAGATTTTTTTCTTTTATATATTCAGGTGTTTCAATTCGTTCACCTTGTAAAGTTGTTTTAGTAAGATTTGGAATTTTAACAGCAGCATAAGATATACGATCTCCCGACTGGGGAACATTTCCAGGATTTCTAGTGGCTATTCTATCTGCTAAAACTACATGAGCAATTCTCCTCCAATCTACATAACTTTCTTTCATCTTAAGTGTTTTACTTGTTAGAAAATATTTAATATCAAATTTATTATCTAGCATATTTTTTAAACATTCTTCTGTAAATGCTTGTGCTTTTGCTGGACTTTTAGCATTAATAAGATTATCGATGATACCATTACATAATTCTTTTACAATTGGTGAATTATCTCGTCGTTTCAATACAATACCCATAAAGTCTAGTTTATATTTATCAGAGTCAAATTCATATTTATTACCAACATATCTTTTCTTTGTTAGAATTAAGAAAGGCCAGTAAGTCTTTTCATATTCTAAATCATGAGGGTAAGGTAATCTGCTTTTAACCATATCTCCTGTATAAATACCCATCATAATTGTAAGTTCTAAAGCTCTTTTATCAGTAATTTTTTCTCCATTTTTATAAAACTTTACATTTACAATATAATTATTATTATCATTAACCGTAAAATATGGTTGTATGTAAATATCAGCAAGTTTAGTTTCAATAAACATTTTTATTTTCTTTTCTAATTCTATTTTTTGTTCACCTGTTATTTCTTCAGAAAATTCTCTCATTTTTTCAATATTATGTTCACCGAATTTATATAATCTAACTTTAATAATTTCTCGAAGTATTTTAGGTGTGTTATATTTTTTGGTAAAAATATCTTGTAAAGTCCATAACCAAGGAAGATAACTTTCTTCCATATACTCTTTCAGAAAGATAGTAAGACGATCTTCAATTGGTAAAATTATTTTATTACTAGTTGGTTTTTCAATAATAGGAGGGCCTTCTGGTAATCGTAATTCAGTTATAAGTTCAGATCGATAATATTTTTGATGAATTTCTTCCCACATAGGTCTTAATTCTATTGGAATGAAATAACCAATTAAAGTTTCTGAAAAAGCAATAATGTCTTTCCATAATTCTAAAACTGATTTCGAACTTAATTTTTTTGTTTTTTCTCTAAAACGATAACAACTAAAAATACTATCAGTGTCCCCATATCGAATAATTGGTTGAAATGTAATTTTATTTAATTTATTTTCAACAAAATCTTTTATCTTTTCATTAAATTCTTCAGATCTATTTGGAAACTCTTTATCTAATATTTTATTTACAGTTTCTATATCTTTATTTTTAAAAGCATATTTAATGCCATTAATAATACCTGGTATGAGTTCTTCATCGTATTTTTTAGAAAAGATTAACATTTCTCTACCAGTAGATGTAGTACATGCAGCAATATCTCTTTCTGATACAGAACTTACAGTAGCACCAAGACAACCATATAAACTATTTGCTGTAATTTTTAATGCTAATTGTTTTGCATCAAGAATATTTTTTTTAAATTGATCAGATTCAATCTTCATTCTTTTCTTAACTGCTTTTCTTTCTCCAAGTAATGTTGATAAAATTTTAGGAATAACACCAAGTTCTCCGTCAACTTTAGCAAATCGTCGATATTGAATACTACCATCTGATTCCCTAAATTGAGAATTGTAATAATGAATACCAGGAATATTATCAAAGTTATCATCAATTACTTTTGTTTCATGACTCATATTTTTATGAATCATACTAGAAGGATAAAGTGAAGCATAATCTTTAACACCTAATGCTTCATATTCCACTGTAGGTTCAGGATCAAACACAATAGCACCTTCATATCCACCAGAATGTTCAATTATAATATCAGTTGATTTTCTTTCGATTATTTCTACTTTTGTTTTATTTTTAACAGTTTTTCTAATTTTAATATTAAGTATCTCAGAATTATCAATTCTCTCATCATCGCTATCATTATTAAAATTTGTTTTAGAATATACAACTTCTCCACGAATCATAGGTAATGTAGGATCTTTTCCATCCCTAAAAGATATTTTCTTAAATAACACAGGAAATAGATATCCTTCATCTTGAAAATATTTAGTACACAAAGAAAATCCTTTAATACCTTGGCCACGAGTAAATAGAAATGATAGTGGAACAAAACATACATTTGCCATCTCAATATTTTTTGTTACTACTTCAAGTTTATTTACAAGAAGATTAACAAGACGACAATCCTTAATACAATATTTTGCTACTTTTCCTCTATCATCATCTGAACCATTCATCCAATAGTTAAAAATATCTTTAGGACCTACATCATCTTTTGCCTGTGACCACATGATACTACCTTTAAAGTCGCCAACATATTCATCAAGACAATCAGAATCTTCATTTTTATGAATAAATAGAATCTTATTTTCTTTATCAATTTTCGAAACAACATATTTTGATCCAATATATTCAGAAATAAAATCTAATACTAATTCAATATGAATATAATCTTCAATAAAAATATCATTAATCCCAGTACAATGAAGTTTATAGCCATCTTTATATTTTTCTATTTTTGTAATCTTATCACGGATAAAATGTGAAGAAACTGAATCAAGTTTGTAACTACTAAGATTATAAGTTTTTTGAACATCCTTCATAAGATCTATATGAACTCGTCCAGGAGTATCATACATTTTAATTCTATTTTCACCCATGGCAGATGATGCTAGTTTAAAATCCCTAAATCTGCAATGTTTATTTTTTAGTTTACTAATATAAGACATATCAAAATCTAAATCTAAATGTTCTTTACATCTATTATATATATATGCTTCGTCGAACCAAAAAATATTATATCCTGTAATTATATCACAGTCGTTATCAATAATTTCTTTTTTCCATGCTAATATCATTTCTTCTTCAGTCCCATAAGATTCTACAATAGCACCATTAACTGGGCTTGTTTTTTTCAAACAAACAATATGTTGACGATAAGGAATACTTTGACCCAAGTAAGTATATGTTGATCCAATCTGAATCACTGGATCTCCTTTCTTCCTTGCTTGAGGAAATCCACCATCTTTAGAATTACATTCAATATCAAAACTAAGAATTCTTAACGGAGCATTACATTCTTTTTCTATTGGATCAATATTTTTATGATTAACATAAATTTCAATATCACAATGACTTTCTTTATCATCTTCATCTGTCACTTCAAAGTATTTATTAATCTGAACCCAGCCACAACCGCCAATATTTCTATTATGAAAACATCTGAGCATTGGTTGAAGATTAGCTTCATATGTTCTATATTGGATTTCTTTTTTATTTACATCTGGAATATTTAGTTTATTAGCTTCAAACAAAAGTTTAAACTTTTTGAGTGCCCAACTATTATCAAATGTTAATTTAGCAAATAAATATTTCTTTTTATTTGTAAATCCTTCAGCAGACATTTTTTCTACAACTTTCATTTTAAGAAGATTCTTTTTATATTTATCCCACACTTTACGATTATATTTACTTTTTAAATATTCCTTCATTTTCTTAACATTCTTTTTTGCTGTTTCAAGATTCCATTTTTCTGGAAGTTTGATATAAAAGTAAGGATTAAACCCGCGAACTTTCATATAAACAGATTTACCATCCATTGTTCTCCCAAAAGTATGAATAATATATGTCAAGTTTTTTTGTCCTTCTGACCCTGAATCTGATCCATCATAATCATCTTCGTGATCTTCAGACCAATCATATATTTGAAATTCTTTCATATTAACTAATAATAATATTATTATAAATTAATATCAATTTTTAATGTATAAATTAATTAAGACCATTGTCTATATTCATTCTCTTAAGTCTTGTATTATCACTTGGAAGGAGATATGGAGTTTGACTATCATTTCTTTCGTCATTTGTAAACCCTTCAAAACTACCATCAACTACACGATTAATTGCTGAACTACAAGTTCGAAGAGCATTTGCTGTACCGCCATCAGAATGGTGATAATTCATACAACTATCTTTATTTAGACCAAAGCTTTCACCTACTGAAATACTATCAAAGTTTGTTCCAAGGAAAAAGAATTGCCAATTATATGTATTTGTATGTTCTTCTACAAGTTTCTTCAAATTATCATAACCATTTTTTCCTTCGTATGGTTTATCTGAATCTTCACGATTCATAAGATGATCAGAAGTTTGTTCTCCATCAGAAAGAAGAATAAAGATAACCTTTCCTGGTCTACGATCTGTCATTTTATCAAGACTACTACCGGTATGACGAATCATTCGAGCAAATGCTGGAACAAGACTAGTCATGCCATTTGGAGAAATATCATCAGGTGTTATATTAATTGTACGAGCATCAACACCATCAGCAAAAATACTAATTTTATTAGAAAACTTTGCTCCATCAAATCTTACTTCAACACCATCTGAAATGTTATCTTTAATCATTTGATTTAGTCCTTGGGCAAGTTCTGTTGTATTTAATTGTGCCATTGATCCCGAAGAATCAATTAGTGCCGTAATTTGAGTATAGTTAGAATCAAGTGGTACACTAGAAGTCATTATATATTTTATCTAAAAAAAATTTATTTCTTCAATTTTTTCAAATATGCTTTTAATACAGACATTGCTTCCTTCATATCTTTGGTAATATTAGGATGATATTTTGCTCTTTGATATAAAACATTAATAATTCTAAATTGATCTTTTTTTGATAAATGTTTAACTTTTTTAATTGAATAAATTGCTTTTTCCTTATTCTTAAATCCAAGATTCTTTATTGTCTTTTTTTTATGGGCATCAGTATATAAATCAATATTTTTAAGTTTCTTTTCCATTTTCTCAATATGCATCTTATCAATTAATTTTATTATTTTTTTTAATTCAGATATTTTATTTGTTCGATATTTCTTTTTACCATCATAACCAACTAAAGTAATTTCAAAAAGTTCATCTCTAGATTTATCTAATTTTTTTTTAAGTAATGTATTTCTTTCTGAAAATTTCTCTTTATATTTTTTAAATTCTTTTTTAAATTTTTTATATTTGTATGTAAAATCCACAGAATATTTAACTACAAGATATCTTTTCATATATTAAATTTAGAATAAATTAACTACTGTTGTAATAGTCCTTTTAGGATCTCTAATTCTTCTCTCCACATATCTTCAATTGATTTTGCTTGAATTATATTATATTCCGTTTGTAACTCATTTTGTTGTTTCTTTAATTCATCAATCTTTTCTTTTGTTAAAGTATAGATTGCCATGTTAAGTAGATAATTATATGTATCATTTACTAATCTAGGAAATTTGTTTTCTTCAAGATCACTTTCAATATCTTTTCTCTTTCTATTATTTACAACAAGTTCATCATTAATTACCATTATGATAAACTTTGCTTTATAATTTACAAGTTCAAGGTCTTTTTCAAGTTTACTTAAAATATAATCTTTCCGTTTTTGATATAGTTCAAGACGATGGTGAAAGTATTCAGTAAGAATATCTTTGATACTATCATATTTTGTAATACTACCATTAACATTAAACAAATGCATATTTGTTAAAGTATGTTTTTTAATCATATGGTAATTATTTCTAATATATTCATGTGTTAGATCAAAGTCTTTATGAAACTCTAGTTCAAAATAAACTTCTGTATCTGTATTATTATCTTTATAATTCATTAAAATTCGTTCTTTTCTATTCACTTCAGAATCTAATTGTTTTTCAAGAAAGTTCTTGAAAGTTTGTGTCCATTCACCCACTGGTAATTCTGTAATAATAACCTTATTATTTTTAATAACATAATTACCAACTGACTGATAGTTATTCTTATCAATCTTTACAACTTTACCATTAAAGTTATTCCAATATGGTCTCATGCTTTTATATTTTTCACCGTCTAGAAATCTAATAATGTTATTTATAATATCAAGAGGATTATAATTAGGAATTTTAGTTGAAAATCCTGTACCAATTCCTTCTGTTCCATTAACTAGAACCATTGGAATAATTGGAGCATAGTATTCAGGTTCAATTGCCATTCCATCTTCTAATTGATTATTTAAAATCATATTATCATACTTGTTAAAAATTGTAGGAATAATATCTGATAACATTGTCCAAATATAACGGGGAGATGCTGCATCTTTTCCACCTTGTAGTCTAGTACCGAATTGACCATTTGGTTTAAGTATATTAATATTATTTGATCCTACAAAATTTTGAGCCATACCTACAATCGCACCTGTAAGAGACATTTCGCCATGATGATAAGCTGCTTTATCAGAAACAAACCCTGCTAATTGTGCTACTTTAATTTCATTTTTATCTAAACCTCTTAAAATACTTCCATAAAGAATTTTTCTTTGTGAAGGTTTAAGACCATCAATAAGATGTGCTATACTTCTTCCTGTATCCTCTTTTGAAAAATGAACCATCTCTTTATGAATAAATTCTCCAAAAGATACTTTTCTTTGTTCATAAGTTAAAATTTTATTTTTATTATAATCTTTTAACCAATCTTTTCGCTTATCTGATTTTGTTTTATCAAACGCAAGTAAAATACTATCTTCGCTTTCCATACCTTCAATTGTATTATCCCAAAAGTATCTAATAAGTTTATCTTCAATATCATGAAAGTAATCTTTTGCTTCTGCTGAAGTTGAAGTACCAAGACCCTTATAATACTTTGATCTATATCCTTTACTACTAGGTAATTCTCTCCAATTTTCATATTCTGATAAATTGTAAAAAATTTTAACATCTTTATTTTTAAATGCCTTAACAATAGGAGTAGCCATTGATGTAATAAAATTTTCTTTTTGAACTAAATGTGGCCAAGTAAAATGGAAAAAATTAATAAGTAAACCTTTAATATGACTACCATCAACATCTTGATCCGTTAAACACATAATTCTACCATATCTTAGTGTAGCAAAATCATCATCTGATTCATAACTACATTCTTGTTTTAATCCAAGAATTTGTTTTAAATAATTAATTTCTTCATTACCAAGTCTTTGTTTAACACTTGCTTCTCTTACATTTAAAAGTTTACCCTTCAATGGAAATACTCCATAATAGTCTCTTCCTACAATAGATAATCCAGACATTGCAAATGCTTTTGCGGAATCTCCCTCTGTAAGAATAAGAGTACACTTGCTAGATTCTTTAGTGCCAGCTTTATTAGCATCATCTAATTTTGGAATACCTCGTAATTTAACCTGTTTTTTTCCGTCATTCTTTTTAAGTTTTGATGTTTCCTTAAATTTAGCAAGTTCAATTACTTGATTTACAATACCACATTTACTAATCTTTTTAATAAATACATCTGTTGGTTTGTAACTACTACCAAATTTTGCTACTTTAGTTGTAAGTGTATCTTTAGTTTGACTACTAAAAGCAGGATTTTCAATTGTAGAATCAATAAAAAAGATTAGATTTTCTCTAAGAATATTTTGTGAAATTTTTATATCCTTATTCTTTTTCTTAATTTCAGCTAAGATCGGTTTTAATACAGTATCAATTACATGATTACAATGTGTTCCTCCATTATAAGTTGAAATACCATTTACAAATGAAACTACACGATTTCCATTATCTGGTAAATATAAACACCCTACTTTCCATCTTTTATTACTTTCATCGTAATATAAACTTTCAGTATTGTAATCATAATAATTAATATATCTCCTAAAGTCAGGAACAGATAATTTATTTTTATTGAAAAATACTTTTAATCCTCTATTTCCTGTACCAGCAATATCATATGCTCGTTTTTGAAATAATTTATAATGATCTTGATCTAATTCTGTTAGTCCAAATTTTTGTAAATCAGGATAAAATCTAACTTTAACATATGAACTACCTGAAAAATTTGTAATCTTGGCTTTATTAACTTTAGACATATTATCTTCCCAACTCTGTTTAAACTTTTTTTGTCTGATAGCATCACCAACTTCTACTTCAAATTTTGTACTAAAAATATTTGAAAGTTTAGCACCATAACCATTTCTTCCACCAGTAGTTCTTTTTTCAGTATCGTCGTAATTAGATGATGTTAACATTTCTCCAAAAATCATACTAGGAACCATTGTTTTAAATTTAGGATGTTCTTCAATTGGAATACCCTTATCTCCATTATTCCATACTTCAATGTATCCCTCTTCGCAATTAACTTCCAATTTAATTGTGTTACATGTATCATCTGATTGGGTGGCATCTCTACTATTAACTAATACTTCATCAAAAATTTTATGTAAACCAGGAACATATTTAATTTTTTCTAATTTTATTTTTTGTTCTTCTTCATTAAATATATACATATTTTCCTCTGTTTTTTCAATATCACCAATATATGTATCGGGTCTAGTTAATACATGTTCTCTTGGTGTTTTCTTATCGAATTTAGTTGCAGCTGACATTGTAATTACCTTAATATTTATTCTTTATATATAAATATCAATTTTTTATAAAAAGCAAATATTTTAAAGAGTAACACTATTTATTATTAAATGGATAAGAAAAATTCTAATAGTTCTTTGGATAATTTAGGAGAGGATATGATAAATGAACTTGATAATTTTTTTAGTAAACAATTATATTTTAACAATCCAGCACCAAATAAAAATTTACTAAATAATGAAAATATATCAATACCTAATAATCAAGATCCTCCCTTACCCTTAATCCCAGAAATTAGGAATGAAAAAATTTTAAATCAAGATGATATTAATATATTAGCTGATTCTCTTAATCAAACAACAAAATCTAGTAATAGTAGGAAAGAAAAAAAGTCAAAAATAAAAAAATATATTTCTACTTCTTCAGTTGGTTCATCAACTGTATCGTCAGATAAAGAAGTTACTCCACAATCTAGAGAAGCAACATCAAATCCAAATAGAAGTGTATCATCAACTTCAAATAGACAAGCAACATCAACTTCAAATAGACAAGCAACATCAACTTCAAATAGACAAGCAACATCAACTTCAAATAGACAAGCAACATCAACTTCAAATAGACAAGCAACATCAACTTCAAATAGACAAGCAACATCAAC
>Ga0257126_1000570_pt1 | contig 29523 bp, 29 predicted proteins | sample SI060_120mmetaG_FD_190151 | JGI IMG/M metagenome (GOLD analysis project Ga0257126, IMG submission 190151) | Marine microbial communities from Saanich Inlet, British Columbia, Canada - SI060_120m | ecosystem: Environmental > Aquatic > Marine > Inlet | place: Canada: British Columbia | collected... | reverse complement strand
GAGGGGGGGGGGGGAGGGGGGGGAGGAGGAGGAGGAGGAGGAGAAGCGGCATGGTTGGGTTCAGCAGAAGAAAGAGAAAGAGTAGAAAAAGAGTTATTAGCAAAGTTGTGTTCGCCAGCAGCAGCAGAAAGAGCAGGAGCAGGAGCAGGAGCAGAGTTATTAGCAAAGTTGTGTTCACCAGGAGCAGGAGCAGGAGCAGGAGGAGGAGGAGGAGCAGGAGCAGGAGCAGGAGCAGGAGCAGGAGCAGGAGCAGGAGCAGGAGCAGGAGCAGGAGCAGGAGGAACAGGAGCAGGAGCAGGAGCAGGAGCAGGAGCAGGAGGAGCAGGAGAAACACCGGTAGAGGGTACTGCTGTTTCTCCTGCTCCTGCTCCTGATCCATCTCCCTCTACCGGTGTTTCTCCTGATCCATCTCCCTCTACCGGTGTTTCTCCTGATCCATCTCCCTCTACCGGTGTTTCTCCTGAACCATCTCCCTCTACCGGTGTTTCTCCTGCTCCTGCTCCAGTAGAGGGAGCAGGAGAAGAAATTAATGAAACTTATTTTTTTAATAATAAATCTTATAATGGTGATATAAATTTAAATTCTAAATCATTAAGTGAAGACAGTATAAAAGATCTTTTATTAGATAAATTACAAAAATATATTTATTGTCATTTAAGGAAAAATAATAATAAATTAAATTTAATTTTATCTTTTGATAATTATAGGTGGATAGATTGGGAAAAAATGAACAGAGGTGAAAAAAAAATTATAAAAGAAGATTTATATAATCCTGAATTATTAGCCGAAGCAGACGAAAATTTTATTGTATTAAATACTACGAAACTAATAAATATAAAAAATTTTGAATTATTTGAATTAAAAGAATCAATTAAAAAATTAACTCAACTTAAAAGAGGAGAACAACAAAAAAAAACAAAAAAAACAAAAAAAAAAAAAAAAAAAAAAAAAAAACAAAAAAAAAAAAAAACAAAAAAAAAAAAAAAAAAAAAAAAAAAAAAAAAAAAAAAAAAAAAAAAAAAAAAAAGAAAAAAACAAAAAAAAAAAAAAAAAAAAAAAAAAAAAAAAAATAAACAAAAAAAAACTAGTAGAACAAAAAACACAATTAGAACAATATATTACAGAATTAGAGATATGTATTAAACCGATGAAAACCCGAATAAGAGAGTCAAAGAAGAAATTAAAAAAAATCCAATACTTTAAAACTTTGAGAGAAGAATAATATTAATATAATTAGTTTAAAAAAAATTTATATTAAAAATTGATTTATATTTATTCAAATAATTATAAATGAATTTAAAATGACTAAGTTAGAAACAATTATTCATATGAAAAATCATTCACCTATTTGTATTGGTATTTTACCAACGGGAGAATACATATATTCAACAGCAGAAGTCATTAAAAGTATTAATCCTTTAGGGTTAGTTGCGACAATGACTTCAGGTATTTTAGATGTTCTAACTGTATATAGAAAAGACGGAACATATGGAACATTAAAGTTAGAGGATAGTGTATCACAATTTAGTATTAATCCTGATGGAAGCATTTACTATGATATATTAAATAGGAGGAATGCCTTTCAAATGAAAAGATATAATCATATAAAATCTGAATATATTGCGGGGGCAAATGAAGATTTATTTGACGATTACGGAGACTTAATATTTGACGATTTAAATGACGGTCAATGCAAAGAAGTTCATTTTATGGGTTTTGAATCATTAATTACAAGACCCGACGGCGTTTGCATGACCGTTGAGAAAGAATTAGGTATTATTAGAGAGAATTACAGAGACGGCAAAGTAGAGAGAATAAGGGAAATAGATAATTCAATTAAACCTTATAAAATCGCAATACATCCTAGTGGCAAGTATTTCGTAGTAGATAATTACTATAGTGTCATTAGACAGTTTAATCAAGATGGGACACAAGAAAGAATTATAGGAGAACCTAAAAGATATTATTACAGTAAATATGATAAACATAAAAATTATGATGGTCCTATTGATAATTGTTTTTTAGAACAACCTAGAACTATTGCGTCTGACATTGAAGGTAATATAATATTTAGTGATTGTACTGGAATAAGAATGATAGACAAGGATTTTACAGAAGTTAAAACTTTATTTACAGAAAAGAAATGTGTAAGTTGTCTTACCATTGATACAGAAGGAAATGTAATTTTTGGGGATTATGACGGTATTTATAAATTAGAAGTTGAAGGTTTGAAACCCGGATATCATTCGTGGACACATTCTAATAATTATAAATCAATATGGGATAATATATCTTTTAAAATAGAATATATTTCACCTGAAACTATTGAAATATTACAAATAATAATATTAACAATGTATAAGATTGAAGTTAATAATACTTATATTCCTATAGAACTTATACATTATATTTTAAAAAAAACGGAATATGGACCAATTATGAAAACATTGAAAATTAAATAGTATTTAAAATTTTGTAAATTATTTTTAATATTATAAATAATTATTAATGTCTCATAATTGGAATAATTTTACTTTGAATGAAGAAAATAATAAAATAAAAGAATTTTATCTTTCCGGAAATAAAGTAAATATAAAAAATGAAAATGTAAAAAATGAAAATGTAAAAAATGAAAATGAAAAAAAAGAAGATTTAAATACTAAGATAAATAATACAAGATATGCACATTATATATCAATAGAAGATGAAGAAGAAATATTTAATGGAGAGTATTAGTATATTATTTCAATTATGACTTTTATTTATTATATTCTATTATTTTTATTATATTTATTATATTATATTTATTATATTATATTTATTATTTTTATTATTTCTCATCCTTATTGTGTTGTATGTCCTGATTGTGTTGTAGGTGTTATATGATCGGGGTATAGTGTCGCAAATTCTTGATAAGTAAGGAATTTTTTACTTGATTTTGGTAAAAATTTCCTTCCATATCCTTGTAAGTTTCTATCTCTTCTTCCTATATTGCGTATATATTTTTGTTGAAATCTATTTTGTGCTTCATTATTTCTTATTCTTGGAGCGGGAACAAAGTTATAATTATTCATTGACCTAATTTTTCTTTTATTTTTCTGTGTTAATTTATGATTTCTCGTATGATTAAAACTTCTTACTTTTTTTTGTTTTTGATTTTTTTTAGTTTTAATTTTTTTATTAATAATACGCCCTAAATCTTTTAATCTTATACGTGAAACATTTTCAATTCCAAAATCACTATCTCTATCCATACCTGCTTTACACATAGGGCAAAATGCTTTATAACTATATGAATCCATGGATACAGTTCCTTGTACAAGAAAACCGGTTAAACATTTGGAATGAAAGAAATGTCCGCATTTGAGTAGAACTAAGTTTTCACCTTCCATATCAATTCTTTCGAAGCAAATAATACATTGTTCTTCATCCTCATTTAAATCTGTTCCAATTTCCCTAAGTTTTTCCACAAATTGTGTATATGGTGTAAATTCCATATTAACTAGATCAAATAAAGGTTTTATTAATACTCCTTCAGCTAAACACAATTCTGATAATTCTCTTGGAGTAATACTACAACCATATGATTGGTCTTTATTATCTCCATTTTCTAAAATGAAAGAAACTGCGTCAAAACAACCGTGTGCCATTGCTATGTGTAAAGGTCTAAAATATAAGGGTATTTTTATAGTATTTTCACTATTTTCTAAATAAATACTTTTAGGGTACATAGAAGATATAGAACTTCCTTTACTAAGTAATTTTCTCATAGTATCTATATCATTATTACGAACTGCGAAATACATTGCGTCTAAATATGAATTATTACTTAATATCGTAACATCAACTTCTTTTTTATCTAATATTAAATCAATATAGTCTTGTTTTCTATCTAAAATTGCTTTTTGTAAAACGGTATTTTGAGTAAATCCCGTATATCCTATTAAAAATTCATTATTTTCAAAAATCCCTAATTCATTATATGATAAAAAACCATAATCACTCAGTAATTTAGCAAGTGAAAAATTATCATTCAAATAACATAAATGTAATCCCATATATATATGTTTTCCTTCTTTATAACCATGTGATTTGTCTTTATAATTTGATTTAGTATATGAAATAATTTCAGGCAAATTTTTTGGTTTAAGTCCATTTTTGAATAAAAGTTGAAATAATTCTACACTAAATTCTTGATTATGTGTTATTATACCATCCATAATTATTTCCATTCCTTCTTTTACATCTATTGCGTATCTTAATCCATGTGTATAAAGTAAGAAAAAATAAAGACAATTATTATCTAAAGGCGGAAAATCTGTTTCGGTGCCATTATTTCTGGACCATATATCTATATTAAATTTAATATCCATAATATCCTTAGGATTACCATATTTAAATAATAATTTTATTTTTTCCATAACACTTTTTTCATATAATTCTTTATCATCTTCATAAGCAACTTCATTATATAAATTATCAATACAAGTTAAAAAACAAGTTTTAGTTCTATGATAAATATAATACATATCTCCTGGTTGTTCTTTGTCATTTAATTTATTTAATGTTATATCGCGAGAAATATCCATTTTTAAAGCATCACCTGGTTTAGTAGGTTTTTTAGGGAATAATTTAGGATTATGTGGAGGAACAATAAGCTTCATTTTTTCCATTAATGGTTTTAACATTTTAGAAATTCTAATATCATAACACCTACAAACATAATATAATAAACTACTACCATATACGTCAGTAATAAAATAATTTACCCTATTATTTGGTAACTTTAAAATATATTTTAATATTTCTATTCTTTGCTCGATATTACCATAATTCGCATAACCTATAATTAATGATATTAAAGGTGTTAATAATAATTCTGGTGATTGATAATTTAAATCGAAACCTCTTTCAAGTAGTAATTGAGTAGAATTATAATGACCAATAGTACAAGATATAGATAAGGCCGTATCTCCATCTTCAGATAAATCTGTTTCAGATAATGTTTGGGCATATTCCATTATCTGTAATTCATTATGGGGTTTATATTCATCCAATAAGTCATAAAATATATCTATTGGCGATAGACTGGAATTATTAGATTCTGTATTATTTTCTGTATTATTTTCTGTATTTATGTTTTCATTATTTGACATTTATTATATACATATAAACTTTTTTAAAGTAATAAATGAAATAAATGAAATAAATTAAATAAATGAAATAAATGAAATAAATGAAATAAATGAAATAATATTAATGAAATGAAATATTATAATTTCTGAGAACTTAATATAATAGGTGTTGAAATATGTATATCTTCTAAACTAATTTTATTTTTATTAGAATATTTCTCTAAAATAGGTTGTTTAATTATATCATAAGCAAAACCATTCGCAATACTAAATATTTTAGCAAACGGTAATGCTTCATATAATAATCGTATTTTACCTCTAGGTTTATGTTTATTACCGGGATACATAAAAATTCCACCTTGTATAAGTGTCCTATGACAATCTGATACCATACTCCCTATATATCTGTGATTATATTTTTGTTCTTTAAATTTGAGAATAAGTTGTTTAGTATCTAAGTCGAAATGGTTAAAATGGCATTCATTGACCGAATATACTTTCCTATTAATTTTCTTATCATTTCCTTTAAAATCAAGTCTTTCTAAAAATTCGAATTCATTATCTTTATTTAGTTGGAACATATTAACATTATTATTATCTGTCATTACTAAAATAGTTGCCGGTCCATATAAACAATATCCAGCACATATAATATCCCTTAAACTATTATCATCTATGTCATATTTATAAAGAGCGAAGATAGTCCCGGTGGTAATATTAGAGTCAATATTACTGGAACCGTCTAGAGGGTCAAAAGCAATAATATATTTATCCTCGCAAAAATATTCTAAAGTTTCTAAGTTTTCTAATGTTTTTTCGTAATTAGTAAAGACAACTTCTTCGTGTTCTTCTGATATATAACCAATAATATTATATGATTTTTGGATTTGGTTAACAATTATATTATGACTAAGTATATCAAGTTTTTTAACTAAATCGCCGGATTTATTTTTAAGATTTGGATTTTCTGTTCCTAAATTAATTTGGTTACCGAATTTGAGTAAATCTGCGATTTCTATGAAGGCATTTTTAAGAAGTATAGTAATATGTTGCATATGTATAAATTCTAATTATATTAAAATTTTAAATATCTAAATTTTTTAAAATCTTTTTTGTAAATATTATAAATTATATCTTTTGATTCCTTATCTAAATCATTTATATCTAAATTAGATATTGTTTTATTATTTTTAGATAATTTATGAATTGGTAAATTATTTCTTGTACAAAAGTTATTTAAATCTTGTTCTAAATTTTCAAATCTAAGTATATTTTGAGATTTAATATTTACATTTTCTAAATATTTATATTGGGGTAAAAGGTGTCCGTCGCATTTTATTTTTTTACTTTTAATTAATCTAGGTATTCTTTTAATAAATTTATTTAGTCCTTCTTTACTTGGATTATTATTTTTTTTATAAAATTTATTATAAAATTTAAATTCACTAACCATTCTATCATATGGATTTCTAACAACGCAAAATAATTCTTTTCCTAAATATGGATTATTATCTTTATTGAAAAATGAAGGTGGGACGTGATAGAGACTAATACCATATTTTTTATTTAAATTTTTATATTCTTTATATTTTTTAATAAAAAAATGTCTACCTACGAGAATATTATATTTATTTTTAAAATGTTTATTAATAGAAGAACCTGCATTTTTAGGTATATGTATAAAAAATATATTTGATTTATTATCATAATTCTCTTTTTCTTGTCTTTGTAATATAATATATAAAATTACTATTAGTAGTAGTAATACAATTATATACATAATATATATATATGATTTATTTAATAATAATACTATTATTAGTTTTAATAATTTATAATTTTTTTTACACAAATTTAGAATTATTTCAAAATCCAAACAAAAAAATATTTATTTTATGGTTCCAGGGTTTTAAAAATTCACCTTTGGTAGTAAAAAAATGTTTAAACTCTTGGAAAAAAAATAATCCAGAATGGGAAATAATTGAATTAGATAATTCAAACTTAAAAAAATATATAAATATTGATTATCTTACTACTGGTAAACAAATTTCAAAAGCAGCTTTATCTGACATAATAAGAATTTCTTTACTAAAAAAATATGGTGGTATATGGGTAGATGCCACAACTTATTGTATGAAACCATTAAAAGATTGGTTATATACATATAATAAAGAAGGGTTTTTTGGTTTTGAAAGAAAACATAAAGGTAAAATATTATCAAGTTGGTTTTTATACGGAGAGAAAGATAATTATATTGTAAATGAATGGGAAAAGGAAGTAATTAATTATTGGAAAAATCATAATAAAGCAGATAATTATTTCTGGTTTCATAAATTATTTACTAAAAAATATCAAAAAGATAAAAAATTTAAAGAGATATGGGATAAAGTTCCTAAATTAAGTGCTTCTGGACCACATAAATTTACAAATAATAAAATGAAAATACCAATAAATGAAGAATATAAAAGATATATAGACGAAAAAAAAACTCCATTATATAAATTGAGTCACCATAATAGAAAAATTATAAAAGGGTCTTGTGGTGAATACATATTAAATTTAAAATATTAACTATTATAAATTAAAAATAATTTATCATATTTTTACATTTTCTTATATAATTTTCCATATTTTTTTTTAATATTATATAATGAATTTGAATTATATATACATTTAAATTTATTTCTTGAAAACATATGGATTAAAATATTATATAATATTATGACAATTATTATTACATTTGGTACTTTTGACTTATTACATATAGGACATATTAACATATTAAAAAAAGCTAAAGAAAAGGGTAATAAATTAATTGTTGGTGTCTCAACTGATAAATTTAGTTTGGAAAAAAAAAATAGAAAACCTATTTATAATGAAAATGAAAGAAAACAAATATTAGAATCTTTAAAATTTGTCGATGAAGTATTTTTTGAAGAATCATTTGAAAAAAAAAGAGAGTATATAAAAAAATATAATGCAGATATTTTTGTTATGGGAAATGATTGGGAAGGAAGATTTGATAAATTTAATGATGTATGTAAAGTAGTCTATTTTGATAGAACACCATCAATATCTACTACTCAACTTATAGAAAAAATATCAATTAATTAAATATTTTAGGTTTCAAATATTTTTTACATTAATTTCAGTATGTCCACCTATAATAATTTTATAACATTTTTTTATTGATTCAAGTATTAAATTTTGTTGTTCATAATGAAATAAATCAAATACACATAATTTATAATTATTAACTTATGCGTTAGTATATTTATATTATATAAAAATATAAATATAATGGAAGCTTTAAAAAAATTTATGGATAATACTAATGAATGGGATTTATATAATGGGTTCTTTTTAAATAATAATATTGAAAATTTAAGAAAATTTTTAATAAGAGAGCATTTATTTAAGATGTCTTTAGAATTGCCGGGTGATATTGTTGAAATAGGCGTATTTAAAGGAACAGGTATAGCACAACTTTTAAAATTACGAGAGATATTTATACCCGCATCTAATAAAAAAGTTATCGGGTTTGATTTATTTACAGTATCAAATAAGTTTAAAGAAACATTATCAGGAGATAATATTAACTTAGATAAATTCTATACAAATTCGGGTATTAATATGGAAGAAGGTATTTCTAAAGATGATATATCATATTTTATTAATAAAATGAAATTAACAAATACACATAGTCTGGGTGTTAATTTTAATACAGATATTTATAGATTGATTGAAGGTGATATTGAAAAAACTATACCAGTTTATTTAGAAAAAAATCCAGGATTTAGAATATCATATTTGTATTTAGATTTAGATATTGATAAACCAACATATAATTCATTAAATATGTTATATGATAGAATTGTAAGAGGGGGAATTATTGTATTTGATGAATATGCATGTGAAGTGTGGAATGAATCAAATGCGGTAGATAGATTTTTAAAAGAACACCCTGACTTAAAGATTAAAACCTTATTATGGGGGAAAACACCTACCGCATATATTATAAAAAATTAAGTCGAAGTTTAAATGTTCAAAGGTGTAAAATAATTATCATTAGTATTGTTTAATTTAAACTTTACTATAATTTATTACCTTAGCTTTTCCATATTTTTTCTATATTTCATTTTTGCTGGATAATCAATCCATAATTATTTATAATTTTAGTATTAGAAAAATTATTTTCTATAATTTGAATATTACCTTCATGTGGCAATCTTTTTTCTCTAGGGATCATTTTTGGTGGATAACCTCCCCACATTTCTTCACTTATTTTTTTATATTTATTTGGAATATATACTAAAAAATCTTCAAACTTTTCCCTTTTAAGTGGGAATATATCATTGAAAAATCTTTTTTTTTTATCAGGAACTCCGCAAATATTTCCTAAATAATTATTTTTATGTGGAACAATTATACCATTATTATTTTTATATAAAAAAATATCTAATTGTATTCCTTTGTTTAGGTCATCTTTTTGTGCCCAATCGGCATAAGTATATTTTGCTTCGGCGCTTCGTAATTTAAAACAAGGTTTATTTTTTGGTTCACTGAAATGTATATTATTAGGTAATTGATTTACAACACTTTTAAAATTATTATAATCTTTTTCTAACATACCTATATCAATATCAGCATCCCAAGGAATCCAACCTTTATGTCTCAATACCCCTATTAATGTTCCACCCAAACACCAATAATTAATATTATTGTTAATACATAATATGTCAACTGATTTCAACATATTGCTCATAATTTTCTGTCCTTTTTTAATATTGTCAATATTTTTAATCGTTAATTTATTAGAGTAAATATTTTCTTGATTATTTATAAAATATTCTTTTTTATCTTTATTAATAAACCAAAATAATATTAATAAACAAAATATAATTTTTTTTCTCATCGAGTATATATATTAATATAACAAGTTTTAATAAATTAAATATAATTTTATTATATAAACCATAAATTATTTTTTTTAAATCTTTCTATTTTATTTTTTGTACCTACTATATAATTATTATGAATTATTTTAGGTTTAAAACTTTTATATATAGAAGTTATATTATTAAAATATCTAGAACCATTAGGGTATTCTTTAAGATCTAAAATACCCACTTTGATATTAGTATCTTTCATTGCTAAATTCATTGCTCTTTGATCAGCCCCCCCACCTACAGAAAGTTTGTTATGCGTATCCCAGTTATCTTTCATAATTTTCATTGCGGATTCTAAACATTTAATACATTTATTGTTAGGTTTAAATATCATAAATCCCGCGCATAAATTGTCTGAATTATTAAAATCTGAACTGTCATCCTGAATCATCATATCATAATTACTTTTTCTAAATTTATCAATATCTTTACTAATATCATTTAAGAATACTATATCCGTGTCAGAATATACTATAATTTTTTGATAATTTATTAAACTTCTTTTAATAATTTCCAGTTTATTATACATTATTTCATAAAAATCTTTTGTTCCAAAATCTGCTTCCTTTTGTAAATTTGTTTTTTTTTTTATTGTTTTAACACCTAATTTATTAATATAATTATAAGCTTTTTCATCCAAACAAGTCACAATTAAATTATGATCCATTCCTATTTTTTTTAGAGTATGAATACTATTATGTGCTTCTTCGCATAATCCACCTGTTAAAAACATTGAAATTATATAATCATTATTGTTTTCAAAATACTCATATTTTAAATTTTTTTTTAGTAAAAATATAAGTATTATTATAAGTAAAAATAGAAAAAAAATTTTATTCATATTATATATTTATATTAAAATTAAAATTTATTTTTTTTAAATATTAATTTATCTCTTTCTAAACATTTTTTTAATTCATTAACAGACATTTTTGCTTTAAATCTAAGAGGTCAACTTTTTATTTAATATTTTATGAGATAAATTATGTTGATAGATTCTTGTAATATTTAATGAATTAATTAAGTTAAAGGAAAAATGTCCTGAAATAAATACTATATTTGGTAAATAAATTTAAATTAAATACAATATAAATAATATAAATTAACATTAAATGACTTATACTAAAATAGTTATAACTGTTCTTGTATTAATATTAATTTTAGTAAATATAATAAAAAAAACCGAAGGGTTTAATCAAAATAATATAATACTAATTACACAATTCTATAAACCAAAATGGGATTTGAGATATCAAGAAATAAAAAAATGTTTACATAATAATTTAAATAATATTTACATTTCAAAAATTTATTTATTTTGTGAAGAAAAATTTGATTTTAAAAAAATTTTTAAGAATGATAACGTTGATTTATCTAAAATAGTACAAATACCATCCAAAAGATTGTCTTATAAACAAGCATTTAAATTTTCAAATAAATATCCAAATGATATAAAAATACTAGCAAATAGTGATATTTATTTTGATGATTCTCTTAAAAAATTACATAAATTATATTTTAATAAACTATTTTTATCTTTAACAAGATACAATATACAAAATGGAAAACCAGTTCTACAAGACCTTCCTTCTAGAAGTCAAGATACCTGGATATGGAAAGATAATTTATCAATAGGTGAATTTAATGATTATGACGAAGATGGTATTCAATTGGGAATATGGGGTTGTGATAATAGAATAAATTATATAGTTAAAGAATCGGGTTATAATGTTAAAAATTATTGTAAAGATATAATGACATACCATTTACATCAAGAAGAATTACATAGAAACGACGTTAAAAAACGTAAGAAATATAAAAAACCATATTTTAGACCTCCTGTTGAATATATAATTAAATGAATATATAATTAAATAATGCGTGTTTCTATTTTATATTAAAAAATAAAAATTAATAATGTTAGTAAATATTAATAATGCCAATAAATAATAAAATGAAATATAAAATAATAATACCAGTATTGTTTATAATATTTTTCATTATTTATAAAATAAAAGTAAAGATAAAAGAAAATTTTAAAAATTTAAAAAAAAATGAATTAGTAATTATTTTACCATTAAGAAATAGAGAGGAAAACCTAAAAGAATATTTGGAGAATATGATACCAATTTTTAATTATCAAAATATTGATTATAAAATATTTATTATAGAACAATCTGATAAAAAAAAATTTAACAAAGGAAAAATAAACAATATTGGATTTATAGAAGCCATAAAGGATAATGAAAATTATAATAGATTTTTATTTAATGATATAGATAATTATCCTTTAAAAAGAAATATAATTGACTATAATACTAATATAAAAGGTGTTCATCATTTATTTGGAAATCCAAAATGGTTGGGAGGATTTTATATGACAGATAAAACAACATTTGAAAAAATAAATGGTTATTCTAATAATTTTTGGGGTTGGGGTGGAGAAGATGATGACTTACGCAATAGAATTAAAATTAAAAAAATTAAAATAGATCGTTCTGTTTTTTTTAAAAGAGATAGAAAAAACAATAATTTAATAAAGGATGATTATAACACAAAAGAAAAAAATATAAATTTTAGAAAAATAATTAATTTAAATAAAAAAAAATATAATAATAATATTTATTCAATTAATCAAGACGGAATATATACTTGTAAATATAAAATTATAAAAAAATATAATATGAATAATAATCCAAATGTTATTCGAATATTAGTTGATATCTGATATTATTTTACCATTTTTTACCAAGAATTAAATCATATTTAGTAGGATTTATATTAACGTTACATGCCATAGGAGTGAGTGTTATTTCACCAAAATATATATCATTATTTATCAAATATAAATCAATTCTAGCAAATTCAAAGATAGAACTTATATTTTCACTTATATCAATCATTTCTTTTATTTTACGTTTATCTTTAATATCTAGTTTAATATCTTTACAAATTTTTTTACTAGTTGTAAATGGGTTTAATTCCAAATTTCTATTTAAATAAAATTTACAAACTTTATTAAATCTACCTTTCATAATCAATACAAATTCAACTTTACCATGAATACAATAAAATTTATAATCTACTAAATTATCTCCTAAATACTCCTCGCATAATATTTCGGGTTTAATAAATTTATAATGATCTTCATATTTCTTTTTTTGCGGAACTAAACTTCTTTTTTTCCATAATTCATAGTTTTCTCTTTTTGGTTCCATTTTTTTTCCTCTACCAATCATTTTTTCTATTTTATTATTTTTAATGATAATAATATCATTCCAACCATTATTAGTTTTAATAACACAATTTTTCGATACATTTAAATCTAAATCTTCATTTTTATTTAATAGTTTGATTAATTTAGGAACCTTTAGGTTTGATATATTTAAATCATTGATATATTTTTTAACACGATATTTATCTGCAAAAAATCCATGTTCTGTAGTTAAATTTAATCCATATATTTTTATTTTTTTACTAAAAGGTAATTTATCCCAATTATTTGGTTTGGGAATAAGTTTAATTTTTTTTATATTATTTTCAAAATTTTCAATGTTATTTTGTTTTGATAAAAAAAATAAAATGATTAGCAATAATACTAAAATTATCTCTCCGGTAATCATATATATATATGATATAAACTTTTTATTTTTATATATAAGATAAAAAAAATAATAATATAATTTAATGGAGTATAATTTAATATCATTTTCAATACTACTAATTTTTCTTATTTTGCTAAATATATTTATGAATATTGAAAATTTTGAAGAACAAAATATTTGGGACGGAGCGTATTATATCACACTCCCAAGATTGAAAGAAAGACAAAAATATATGATAAATCAATTTAAAAAAAATAATTTATTTGTAAACAAATATTTAGGTCAAGATAAATTAATTTTAAAAGAAAATATACCTAAATTACTCGAAGAGGGATATATTGATAAAGGTTTTTATTTAAATAATAAGGAAAAAGTAGAAAAGAATGGATCTATTGCTTGTTTCATATCACATTGTAGTTTATGGAAAAAACTTAAGAATGAACACGGGGAAGTATTTTTAATATTTGAAGACGATTGTATGGTTTTACCTAATTTTACAAATAATGTAAATAAAATGATAAAATATGTACAGAAAGATTGGGATATGATATGGCTAGGTCACGGTAAGTTAAAAGGAAAATTAATTAATAATAATATTTTGGTTCCAGAAAATAATCCAGGTCCAAAATTTAATTCTTTACATCATTGCTATCTTATTAAAAAATCTTCAATAGATAAATTACTTAAAATATTATTACCAATTGATTCTTTTACTCCTAAAGATTGTAAAATTAGAAAAAATTTTGATAAGTTTAATGCTTATTTTATAAAAAAATCATTGGCAATTCAAGATTGGAAAAAATTTAATAAATCAGAAAGAAAAAATTAACCATTTTTACCACCTGTTCTTTCCGAAGTTGGGAATTTTTCTTGGTCTTGAATTGCCAGTCTTTCATTTAAAAAAAAAGCGTCTAATTTATCAAAATTTAAACGGAATATTTGGTCTTTATTTTTAAAATTTTTTGGTATTGGAAACAAAACATTTTTAATTTTAGGTATACTTTTTCTATTTATTAAATAACAATGTTGTTGGGAATTATGTCCAATATAAAAACCTTGTTTTGGAATAAAAAAATTATTGTCAAATCTTTTACCTTTAATATTATTATATCCTAACCAGATTAAATCCCATTTTTGAGGTAATCTTTCTAAATAGTGATTTAATTTTTTATTAAAATTGGGAAGTATTTTACAATCATCTTCAAATATAAGAAAAGTATCACCTTTTAATTTGAAAATTTTATCCCATAAATAAGTATGAGATAATAAACACGCAATAGAACCTTCTTTTTTCTCATTACTTTTAATTACTTCTAATTTGGAATTTTTTTTCAAATTCAATAAAAAATTATAATCAATATTTTTTTTATCAAAAGCACTAAATCTTTTACAATTTAAATTATTATTTTTAAATTGTTGTTCCATATAATTTTTTCTATCTACTTGTCTATCTAAATTAATAAAAAAACTTCCTTGTAATTTTGGATTAGAAAAATTTTCTTGTTTTTTATAAAGTTTAATAAAAATTAGAATAATTAAAATTATTGCTACTTGATACATATATAATTTACTAATAAATTATTTTATTGATATATTATTTTATTGATATATTATTTTATTGATATATTATTTTATCAACATATAATATGTATATAACTTTATTAGTAATTATAATATTATTCTTCATATTACATAAAAAAAAAGAAACTTTTAAAAATTTAGATTTTAATAAAATAAAAAATATCAATTCACCAGTTTTAATTGTAGGAAATTCAAAAAATATTTTAAATAAAAAAATGGGTAAGAAAATTGATAAATTTGATAATATTATTCGTTTTAATGATTACAAAATTAAAGGTTTTGAAGATGAAGTTGGAACTAAAACAACTATACATTTTGTAAATCATTTAAATGGAACTAACGTAAATTTTGTTAAAAATCTAAAAAATGATAAATTTTATATAACTTATCTATTTAAAACTGAAAGAAATAACAGTAATATAAAAAATTTTAAAAATATAAAAGATAAATACCCATTAGAAAATTTATATCAAAATGCTAAAATATACATTGGAAAAAAAAAAATTATAAATAGAATACCACATTTAAGACTTGGATTAATAGCAATTTGCTCAATGTTATATTTAAATAAAAAGGTAATTATTTATGGTTTTGATACAGAAAATAATACTTCAGGAGAACATTACCAAAGTGATAGAAATTTTAATGAAAAAGTCCATAATAACGATTTAGAAAGAAAAATATTAAAATACCTCATAGACAATAATTTTATAACCATATTATCTTAACAAAAATCCTCGTCATATAATACTTTATCTTCTTCTATATCCTTCTTAACTTTTTTCCCTATAATATATCTCATTTTAGTAGGTGATATACCACTACCCGGTCCCTTGGTAGTTAGCATATCTCTTGTTACTATTTCTCCTTCTTTAAAGTCCCTAGTTGATACTAAGGATTTACTAAGTTTTATAAAACATTTTTCTTCTGATAATAATTTTCTCTTTTCATCACAACCAAGTGCTTCCTCCACTAATCTAATATCTCTTATTAATTTAGTTAATCCAGGTTCTTCTAATGAAGCCGCGTGGTCTCCTCCTTTCATTGTTCTGTCTATGGTAAAGTGCCTTTCTACTACTTTTGCCCCTAATGCGACGGCAGCAGTAGAAATAGCGATTCCTTTTTCGTGTCCAGAATATCCTATAACTGCTTGAGGGAATGTTTTTTGATATTTCCTAATAACATTTAAATGTATATCTGTATTTAATGTTGGATAACTACTGGTACATTGTAAAATCGCAACTTGTTTATTATGAACTGAAATAACTTCATATGCCTCTATAACTTGTTCTAAATTTGCCATACCGGTGGAAATTATCATAGGTTTATTTTTTTTAGCAGTATGTTCTAATAAAGGAAAATTAGTTAAATCGGCAGAAGCCATTTTGAAAAATGGAACACCTAATTCGTCTAAGAAATCTACACTTTCTTCATCCCAACCGGAAGCAGTAAAAGGAATTCTAATTAAATCCGCATATTCTTTTAATTCCCTAAATTGTTCGAAACTTAATTCTAAGAATTCTTTATGTTCTCCATATGTTGGACCAAATGAATTAGGTGTTGTATATGGTTTATTTAATCCTTCCTTAGTTAAAATTCTATTAATAGTCCTCTTTTGGAATTTGACTGCGTTGGCGCCTGCTCTTTTTGCCAAAGCAATTAATTCTTTGGCTTTTTCAACAGAACCATTATGATTAATACCTGCTTCTGCAATAATAAATACATTATCTGAATTAGATAATCCTATATCTTTGGGAGTAAACATATAATATTTAACTAATTAAAAAAAATATCTTTTAAACGAAAATAAATTAATTATATTTTAATTATATCCTTTTTTTCCATTTAACTTATAATAATTTCTTAATGGGTAATGTAAAAACAGTATCGCTATTGATATCTAAAATTATACTTGTTTCTTTAACTTGATAACAATACCACCATCCATATGGAATAAATAATATTTGTTCTGTACCTAAATTGATTTCCATATATTTAGTTTCTTTTAAGTGTTCTTTTTCTTTATTCCAAAATGAATATTTGGATTCTTGTTGTCCGTTATTATTTATAAAATATTCTATTTTTTGTTCAGAATTGAATAAATAGACTGAAATATTTCCTGTTAAAAGACATAGAAAATGTCTAACTTTATTTTCTCTAATAAGTTTAGAATTTTTTTTATCTTGAACTAAATTAATTTCATATCTTTTATTGATAGTTAATACATTATTTAATAACTTAGTATTTTCATTTAAAACTTCTTCAGTTAATTTACTTTGATCTATTACATCATTTTTGTCATAAATAAACCAATCTTCTACTACACCTAACATTACAACAGGCAATTTATTTCTTACTATCTCTATAATTTCATTTCTATCTGGTTTATACTTTTGTAATATCTCGTAACTATTATTGGTTTTCTTAATATTTAAGAAATTTAATATAAAAAATATAATTATTAATACTATTACTATTATAAAAATTATAGTAATTAACTTATTATCTTTTTCTTCCATAATAATTTAAAATTATAAAATAATTTACTATTTTTTACCTAATATTTTATAAGACCCTAAATTTCAAAAAAAAATGAAAACTACTTAAACAAATAATATAAATAATAATTATCTAAAAAATGTCAAACTATAATACCGAAATTCAAGCAGTAAAAAGCGTTAATTTAAAAATGTTAAATGGAAACCATACTGGTCAAGTTAAATGGTTTAATAGACGTCGCGGATACGGTTTTATTAAAATTCTAAAATCGGAGGAGTCTGAAGAGGATTTTATTGGAAAAGATGTATTCGTTCATCAGTCACATATTACTCCTAAACAGAGTACTTATAGAAGTTTAGAGGAGAATGAGTATGTTGAATTTACTTTATCATTAGACGAAAGAAATACAACACAGGCAGTTAATGTGACTGGTATTATGAATGGGACTTTATTATGTGATGCTCACGCTGAAAAGCAGAAGTATAATATGAATAGAGAACAATAAAGTTCTCATTAATTTTGTAATTTACTTATTTTTTTTAAATTAATTTTTGTTTTTTGATAAATACTAAAATTAATTATTTAAACCATTAATGTTAATGTTAATGAAATGGAAACAACTGAAATAGTAACAACAGTTTTAATACCTTTATTTATAGGACCTTTATTTATATTTTTCAAAACATTATGGGATAGATATAATGCTAAAAAGGATAATGTTAAAAAGATAGAATATGATGAACAGATAGGGAAAATACGGGAACAACTAAATAATTTTTATTGGCCGGTTTTAATAAAATTAAAGTGTCTTAATCATTTAAATTACAGTGAAGTAAAAACGGAACATATAGAATTAAAAGAAATATTTTTAGAAGATAGTATGTCTGAACCTAGTGATGTAAAACCTATAAAGACAGAGAATGGTAGAAGAAAAAAAAGAAAGAAGGGGAAAATATGTGGAAATAATACTATGATAGAAGGGGATTTTGTAGTATGTCAAAATATAGTTCATAAACCAGACGTATATCAAATGTGTCAAAAATGCCTAAGGAAAAAAAAAAATAAACTTGAATTTAGTGATTCTGATTCTGAAGTTTATAGAAGTAGTGATAATTTAAATTTACACACTAAAATAGATATAGAAGGAAATTTATTAGATACAGACGAAAATTTATCTTGGGACGATAAAGACTTAGATACTAAAATTAGAAGAAGAAAAACTATAAAACAAAATGATATAAATGATAATATAGAACTAAATGAAAAATTAACAATGACTGTTGATTCTCTGCAAAAAGTTAAAATTAATATAGTGGATGATACCTCTGAAACTGGTTCAAGTTCAAAGTCTTCTAGTAGTAGCGGAAGTAATATAATAGGTGAAGAAAAGTTAGTAAAAAAAACTATAAAAATAGAAAAATTACTAAAATGTGAATTAGATAATAAGATTATAACTTTATGTGTAGAAATTAAGGATATAATAGAAGGAAATATTGCTATTATAAAACCAGATAAAAAATTAGGTAAAGAGTTAGTTAAATTTATTAGATTTGTAGAAACTATTTGTATTATTGCTAATTATAATACTAAAAAAAAAGAAATGAAAAATAAAAAAAAATATATAAATTACAACTATATGGATTTAGGTGTAATTGATAATACTAAAAAATTAATCAAAATTATTTCAGATAAACTAAATCTTTTATTAATTGAAGAACAAGAAGTTAAAACTAATTATTTATATTAAATAATATCTTCATATTCTCCCTCTTCTATATAATTTTGAACAACTGGCACTAAATATTCATTATTTTCATTACAATATATTGAATTATATATACTATCTAAAATTATTGGTTTATTAGTATTTATATTTTCATTTTGTAAAAAATTATCTGGTTGATTTATATCATTTTTATTTATATCATTTTCATTTATATCATTTACATATACTATACTTTTTTTTTTATTAATAAATATTAGGAAAATAATACAAATTACTAAGACAACTAAGACAACTAATCCAATTATTATAATTGTTAAAGTTGACTTTTTTTTTTTACTTTTAATTTTTATTGTATTATTTTTATAATCTATTTTTCTTGAAGCATTATACTTATAACTTGTATTATTACTTGTTGGTGTTGTATATGTATTACTAGTTGTTGTTATAGTTGTATATGTATTAGTTAATGTATTACTAGTTGTTGTTATAGTTGTATATGTATTAGTTAATGTATTACTAGTTGTATATGTATTAGTTAATGTATTACTAGTTGTTGTTATAGTTGTATATGTATTAGTTAATGTATTACTAGTTTTTGTTATATATGTATTAGTTGTTGTAGGACAGTAATCGCATGATTTTCTACAATTCTCTAACATATATTTATAAGATTTATCACAATATCCCCATAAACTCCATTTATGACAATTAGTATTATAATTATCACAATGATTGGTAGAACAATTTATTTCGTCACTTTCGTCATCACAATTTATTCTATTATTACAATATTCCAAAATATCAATACATTGATTATTATTTTGACAAGAAAATTGGTTTTTACTACATTTTATTTTTTTACCTGGACCTAATAAAATAGAAATAAATATTAAATGTAAAATCATTTTATTATAAAATTAAATATAATTCTTATATCAATTTTATTTAATATAAATAATGGAATATAAACTTGCCGAATATCAAGATGAAGGATTTATTTTTAGATTTTCAGATTATCATTGGATTAATATTGATTTGGTAGAACAATATCCTAATTATAAAATTGTATATAATAAACTCGGTATTAAAGAATGGTATTACACTAACCAAAAAACATATGAAGTAAAAATTTTCAATAAAAATAAAAAATGTATTATTGAAAATGATATAAAATATTATCCTTCTACTCAATTTGATTTAGACAAATACTTATATTATAAAAAATCTAACTGCGATAATGCACTATTATATGGTTTTTTACAAGGTTTATATAATAAATTAAATGTGAATAGTAATATACAAGAGACTATTGTTTAGTTATATTTATTTAATTTAGTTTTATTTAGTTTAATTTTATTTAGTTTAATTTTATATAATATCCGAAAAATATTGTATTGTTTTTTTTAACCCTTCATCTAAATTTATTTTAGGTTCCCACCCTAAAACTTTTTTTGCTTTTTCAATACACGGTTTTCTTGTTAACGGGTCGTCTTGTGGCAATTCATTATAAATAATATTTGATTTAGACCCTGTTAAAATTATAATATTTTTTGCCAAATTTAAAATACTTATTTCCTTTGGATTACCTAAATTAATTGGCATAACAGTATTCCCATTCGTTTCACTATTCATTAATTTCATTAATCCTTCTACCATATCTGATATATAACAAAAACTCCTTGTTTGTTCTCCCTTACCATAAATTGTTATATCTTCTCCTCTTAATGCTTGTGTAATAAAATTACTGACTACTCTTCCATCATTTTTATTTAAGAAATGTCCATAAGTATTAAAAATCCTAGCAATCCTTATATCAACAAAACAATTCCTATGATATTCTGTCATTAATGCCTCCGCGACTCTCTTCCCTTCGTCATAACAACTTCTTATTCCCACTGGATTAACATTACCCCAATATGTTTCTTTTTGCGGTGTTTCTTTTGGGTCACCATATACCTCACTGGTAGAAGTAAGTAATATTCTTGCCTTAGTTCTTTTGGCTAAACCTAACATATTCAAAGTCCCTAAAACATTCGTTTTAATAGTTTTAATGCCATTTAATTGGTAGTCTTTGGGTGATGCCGGACAAGCTAAATGATATATTTGGTCTACTTCTAATAATATCTCTTTACAAACGTCGTGTCTTATAAATTCGAAATTATCTAAATAAAAAAGTTCTTTAATATTTTTGAGATTACCCGTGAAATTATTGTCTAAACAAATAACATGATTATTTTCGTCTTTAACTAACTCTTTACATAAATTGGAACCTATAAATCCAGTTCCTCCTGTTACTAAAATTATCATTTTATATATTTTTATATTTATTATTAAGTATTTTTTTTAATAATAAGTAATTATTTTAATACTAAGTCATTTTTTTAAGTATAGAGACACAAGAAAGTCTTTTTAATTTATCTTTATTAGTTAATTGTTTAATAAGTTCAAGTTCTTTTGGATATAGACTACTAAACTCCTCATCTATTGTATAATTTTTCAATTTATTTATTTTATCTTGTTTTTCCATATAGGTATCAAAAGTAGATAATAATTCAAATAAAATAATACCTAAACTGTAAATATCACTATAAACAGAATATTCCTTATTTTCAATTGTTTCAGGTGCCAAATAATTATAACTTCCATATTCATTTTCAGTTTTTACTATTTTTTTTTGTAAAATATTGTCGTCTTCATATTTTATTGACATACCAAAATCCCCTATTTTTACAATGTCATTTTTGTCAAACATAATATTACTAGGTTTAATATCCCTGTGAATAATATTCATTTTATGTAAATAACTTAGACCTTCTAAGATATTTTTGAAAATAGATTTAGAATCTAAATAATTTATAGATGTTCTTTTCTCTAAATAGGTATTGAGATTGCCATAACATAATTCCATTTGTATAAATAGGAACTTAGTAATTTCATAACTTTCTACAATATCAGAACAAGAAGAACCATATTCTTCTAAATCACCCATAATATTAGGTGAATTACCCATAATATTAGGTGAATTACCCATAATATTAGGTGAATTACCCATAATATTAGGTGAATTACCCATAATATTAGGTGAATTACCCATAATATTAGGTGAATTACCAAAACTTTTAGGTAAAAAAGCTTCAATCCACGAATTATAGTAACGAACAATATTTGGATGGTCTAAGGAAGCCATCATTTCAACTTCATTAATATATTTTTGACTATTTACATCATTATAAATGGGAACAATTTTAATAGCGTAATCATTTTTATCTATTTTATGAAAACATTTGAATACATTTCCAAAACTTCCACTACCAATATTTTCATAGAAATTTATATTTCCACTATATTTACTGGTTTTTTCAATTGGTAGATATTCAATTAATTTATTAGTTTGAACTAATGTTAATTCTTCAAAACCTTTTTCTAATAATTTTTCTTCCTCAAGTTTCTGTTTAATTAAGGAATATTTATCTTCAATACCATTATTTTCACAGAAGTTTTTGAGTAAGAATAATAATAAAATATCTTTTTGTTTTTCCATTTTATTGATACTAAAAACTATTCTTAAGTATCAATTTTATTTTATTTTATTTTACTATTATAAATATGAATAATAATTTAAATGATTCATATGATCCAAATAATGATAAGTCATTAACCGAAAGGTTAGATATATTAAGAATTTCTGACGAAACAGGGTTAAATATTATAGATATTTTTCATAATAAATTTAAAAAAGAAATAGACGAAAATAATATTAAAGAACTTTTAGTATTACTTCAATTAATAAAAGAAAACATTTATAATAGAGATATTAATAATTTGGATATAGAAGGTACAAATCCTCTTCATTATGCCATACTTGAAGATAAGATAGAAATTGTAAAAATATTAGTAGAACACGGTGCTGACGTTAATTTAAAAAATAATAATTATACACCTTGTATGTCTGCCACCTTTGTAGGAAATTTAGATATATTAAAATTATTAGTAGCATATGGGGGGAATTGCGATTTGATTACAACAAGAGGACATTCTGCTTTCCAACTTGCTTGTAAAAGAGGCCATAACGAAATTGTAAAATATTTATTTTCGAATTCTACAACAAACGAAAGAAATGATAGTTTATGGTTTTCCTGCCAATATAATAAAGTTGAAGTTGTCGAATTTTTATTAAAAAGACTTGTAAATCCTAATTTTATAAAACATAATCATTCTTGTTTAGAAATTTCTATACAAACAGGAAATATCGAAATTATTGATATACTTCTTCAATATGGTGCTAATATAAATCAAACAGATGCCGACGGACGTTCTTTATTAGTTAAGGCAATTATGGAAGAAAATATAGAAGCAGTAAATTTATTATTCGAAAAAGGAATACGCGCAATGTTAAAAGACAAAAAAGGAAATTTACCTATTCATATCGCAGCAGAAATAAATAATCCAGAATTATTAGATTTAATTATACAAATAAATGACGTAAACTCGAAAAATGTTTTTGGAATAACCCCTATTTTTAATACTTGTAATTATAACTGTATTGATAATTTAAGATTATTAATTGAAAATGGCGCAGAAGTAAATATACAAAATCACCACGGTATCACTCCTCTTATACTAGCAACCAAATATAATAATATAGAATGTATAAGAATTCTACTAGAAGAAGGAACAAAACAATCAATAGATTTACAAGACAGAAAAGGAAACACTGCTCTACATCATTCAATAAAAAAATATTCTTATGAGATTGTAAGATTATTAGTAGATGCTAGAGCAAATTTAACTATACAAAATAATAGAGGAAAAACTCCTTTAGATATAGCAATTATACAACTTGAAATCTTAAAAAGACAAAAAGAAGAAATAGAAAATCCATCAGAAAATATTAATAACTTCACTAGAGAAATAAACGTGGAAAATTTACAAATAATTTTAGAAAATATTACAGAACTTGAAAATATTATACATTTCTTACAACAACAAACACAGCAATGGAGTAGACCAGCACCTATAGAATTTATGAATGAACGAACTTTACAACAACAGAGAGGAAGAGTTATATTAACACAAGAAAGAGTATGTGTTTTTTGTGTATTAGCAGTAGCAGTAAGAATTGAAGCACTTTCTTCTATTATATCAACTCCTTTAGAATATCAATTAGTATTACCACCTGAACTATGGAACTATATTATGACATTTATTAATGTTAATGAATTTGGGGGAAGACTGGAATTAGAAAATGCGGAAAGCAATTCTAGTTCTAATGGTTTTGAAATAGTTGAATTACCAAGTAATAATGAAAATCAAGAACAAAATCAAAATAGACAAATAACTTCTTATATTAACCCTATGTTTAATCCAAATCCAAAAGTTGGTAAAATGAATAACCCTAGTAAAATGAATAGAATGAATAACCCTAGTAAAATGAATAGAATGAATAACCCTAGTAAAATGAATAACCCTACTGGTCTACATAAAACACAAATAAAAAATTTAATATCAAAATTATTGAAATCTAAAAAAAATCCAGAAAAAATGATAGGCATTACTAAAAAAAAATTAGATGAAGTTACAGAATTAGTTAATACATTAGATATGAGAAAACTTAATGTTAATCATGTATTTAATAAAATATTAGATAAAATACAAGAAAAAATATTAAAAATTAAAAAAAAAACTAAAAAACCTGCTTCCAAAACTAAAAAACCTGCTTCCAAAAATACTAAGTTTACAAAATCAAAAACAAAAAAATATAACAGAACTAAATTTGTTCCTCATTATCCGAAAACAGTTTATTAAGTATATTGAACTACACCATTTTCATATATTCCTATTGTATGTTCTGTTTGTGCGACATATGAGCTTTCAATATCATATAAAGGAGGGTATTCTGTTACTACACCTTCATCTATTAATAATTGTAATTCGTTTAATTTAATAAATGGATCTTTTTCTAACCAATCTAAATGCCAAGGTAATGTTTTTCTTTTATCCATAATTCTCTTATAAGTAGGTATTTTTGTATATTTATCATTACCTACTATATTATAATTTATCATTAAATGACTATTTCCCTTTCCTTCTTTTAAGTGTCCACTACCAGTAGTTGGGAATGTTTCCACCGCATATATTTCACCTTCGGCCATTCTATTTTGATATGATATATTAATATTGGGTATTACTTTTTTACCGTGTATTTTATAAGGTAAAATTTGGTGTCCGCATAAATCCCTACAAGGTTTAATAGGATATAATTTCCCATTAATTTCCAATTCATAACTAGTAAAAATCTCTTCAATTTCTCTACCTAAATCACCTAAAACCGTATCGACACCTGATAATTTAATTACTTTATTAGTTGCTTCTTCTGATATTTCTTTTAATTTTTCCAATTCAGGATTATGAGTGATAGAAAATGCGGCGTCTACCATTTCTCCATTAAATTGAATACCATAATCTATCTTCAAAATATCATTTTCAGTATAAACTGTTTTATCTTGAAAAAATGGTGAATGATGTGCTGCTATATTATTAATGGATAATCCTACCGGGAAAGCAATTGAAGAATTTATATAATCATATGTGTTTGGCATAGAATTGGAATATTCACAAATCCAAGTTTCAATATTTTTCCTAATATCATATAAGAGAACTCCTGGTTTGACATATTCTAATATTTTTTTTCTTACTAACTTATGAATTATACCACTTTTTTTTATATTATTATCATTCATTTTATAGTATAATTAAATAAACTCTTAAATTATTTAAGAACAGATAATGTATATAAAATAAATTAAAATAAATATAAATTATGGATTTAATAAATTTTACTAACTATAATATTGCCTTCTTTAATTGTATTTCTTTTTTAGCAGGAGGTTATTTTATTCTAACTAATTTTGAAGACCTAAATAAAAAAAACGGAATTCAAGATTGCTATAATATATTTCTTCTAACTTGCTTGGGAGCAATTAATAATTTATTACCCTTAATAGGTTGTTTTAAGGTAACGGAAATAAGTATTCTAGCGTTTTTATGTTCTATTACATTGGGGGGATATAATTCCTATAATTTATCTATAATAGGTAGTAATTGTAGTGATTATTATATAGATAACTATGATAAGATATGGTACTATTATGAAATATCAATTGGAATACAGTTTTTTAATATTATTTTGTATATTATAAAATCACTACTAGTAGTTTGCGAATGTGATAATAAAAAAAAAAATCTAAAAGACGAAGAAACACAAACAGCAACACCTAAACAATTAAATTATAGAATTAATAATACCATTGGTATGAATGAAATGACATATCCAGAAAGAAATATATATGAAGACGAATTGAATGTTGAATATGATAATGATAATTTTTATGATAAGTTAATGGACGACGCATTATTACCGAAGGTAAATGCTAAGTAGACGCATTATTACCGAGGGTAAATGCTAATTAGACGCATTATTTTAGACGGAGAGAAAAATAATTAAATTTATTTAAAATTTTTATAATTTATAATTTATAATGACAGAATATGAAATTTCTTTATCAGTAGTTGATAAAATAGAGAAAAAACATTTTAAAGATTTTAATATTTTATGTAAAAATTCAATTTGTAAAAGTGAAGAAGAACTCAAATGTTATTTATTATATCATAAAAAATTAGAGAATAAGTGTCATAAATGTAATTTAGAACCTAAATGGAATGGAAAACCTTTGGATTTTGTTATTGAAAGGAAAAACAATAAGAAAAATGATAATAGAATAGAAAATTTACAATTTTTATGTCCTAATTGTTTTTATCAAAAAAGTAGAAAATCAATTTATGAAGATGTAAAAAATAGTAAAATGGGGACTTGTATTGATTGTAATAAAAGATTTAAAAGGAAAAAAGAAAAGACTTCATTAAATCCGGTTGGTGATATTATAGAAAAACAAGTTAAACACAAATATACAAAAATGAGATGTAATTTCTGTTTAGAAAAAAACATAATAAGTGAAGATAGATTAGTTGAAAATGATAAAACAATTAATAATAATGTTGTTATAGTTATTTAAAATCTTACAATGTAAATGAAAATTAAAATAAATACAACTATTGCTATAATAACACTCAAAGGGAATATCTGCTTTAATTCTTTTAATATAATCATTATATTTGAATTATTATTATTTAATTTATTATTATTTAATTTATGGTTATTTAATTTATGGTTATTTAATTTATAAGAATTTGATTTATTACTCAAATTTTTTAATTCTTTGGTAACTTCGGTTGGTTCAATATCTTCTATAACCATTTGAATATTTTCTTTTTTCTCTACTATAGGTATTTGTTCTTTATTAACAATAATATTATTATTTACTTTGTTATTATTATCATTTACTATATTATTATCATTTACTATTTCAGGTCGTTTAAGTTGATTTCCAACTTGATATAATGTATTGTTTCTTAATCCATTTGGAACTAAATTTTCGTCGTGAATGATATTTTCTCCTATAGAATTAACATTCGCAATTTCTTTTTTATTTTTAGAATTTAAATATTCTTCATTTGTATAATCCTTTGTATTAGTCATATTATAATTATACAATAAAAAAATATTTTAATAATTACAAATAAAATATTCTTATAATATAAGAACATCTTTAATGAGTAATTCAAATGAAGCTGTTGGAAGATTCAGTTCAACAGGTGCTGTTGTAGATGAACCTGATACGATACCTAAATCTATGAGGAAAGCAGCTCCTATAAAAAGAACTTATTTAAAAAAAAAAAAAAGAGAAGATTGGTTTGGTGATGGTGTAGATGCCGCGGAACAAGGGCTTATAACAACAGCAAATTATGATAATGTAACAAAAGAAAATACTGTATTTATTGATGCACATGGTTCTTCTAGCGAAGAGGTATTTGTAGTTCCACCCGATAATAAAATTATTACATATACAAGATATGATAATGTTATGTACAAAAGATTTACTAGTTATTTATATGGAAATATAGAAGTAATTAATTATTCTTCATTAAATTCTAATGAAGATTACATACAACCAGAATTAGTATTACCTACAATGATTGCAGGACTAAATAAAGAAGGACAGATTAATAATAATAATATAGGACATACATCAACAATACATGTATATAATGAAACAGATTCAGAAACTAATCCAGATATTTTTAATGATACTGACATATATTTTACATTTAGATATCCTACAATAAATAAAAAAACCAAAAAACAAGATAATTTTTTATACAAAATGGGAATATTTATGTATGATGGTTTAGATGATAATATATCTAATGTTATAGTTGAAGAGAAAAAGGGAGAACTTAAACCAGTTCCTGGTTCTGGTGCTGATGCTAATGGTGTTAAAACTTTTGAATATCCAAAATTAACTGTAAAAGATTATAAGGATAAGGTATGGATTAATTCTAAAAAATTAGAGAGCAAATTTACCGGAGGTACCGACGCTTATAAAACATTTGTAACAAAAATGATAAGTTCTTATTATGTTAAAGGTGAAGGTGACAGAAAAGGGATAAGATTAAGTGAAATAATGGAATATTTAAATACAGAAACCAAAAATAAGATAAAAAATTATATATTACTTACTTGTCGAATGTGTCACGGGGAAGAAGATAAGTTTCTTAAAACTTATTTATCAATAGGAAAACCAATTTCCCGACTTCCATCTGGAGAAGTAATAGATAATAGCAGTATCATTACAAGTCAAGCTTTTAAAGCGAAAACATATAACATTCAATGGAAACATGATGGCCCTTTTAAATTATATAAAATAACTGCTCTTATAGAAAGCAAAAAAACACTTACCGCAGCAGAAGCAAAAGCAGAAGGAATAAAGAGAAAAAAAACAAAAAAACTTAGTAAAAATAAAAAACTTAGTAAAAATAAAAAACTTAGTAAAAATAAAAAACTTAGTAAAAATAAAAAACTTAGTAAAAATAAAAAACTTAGTAAAAATAAAAAACTTAGTAAAAATAAA
>Ga0257126_1000569_pt1 | contig 29554 bp, 31 predicted proteins | sample SI060_120mmetaG_FD_190151 | JGI IMG/M metagenome (GOLD analysis project Ga0257126, IMG submission 190151) | Marine microbial communities from Saanich Inlet, British Columbia, Canada - SI060_120m | ecosystem: Environmental > Aquatic > Marine > Inlet | place: Canada: British Columbia | collected... | reverse complement strand
TCACCTAAGCGCAGGGTAAATTTCATCCGCCTGTTTGTTTACTGCAAACCCAAACCTCTAAAAGTAATATTTGGTTGAAATTTTGACATTTTTGGCAGCTATGAAAGAAATTCGGTAAAATATGATTTCTTTACTGTCAAAAAATCTTGTAGGAATTTTCTTACGAAATAGTCTCTAAAAATTGGAGTAGTTTAACGCGATCGCTTCCATTGATTTCCACCACCCTGCCGTCGGAGAGATTGCAGTGGTAGTAGTTGTTTTGGATGAATTCTATGGATCGGAGATGATTGAGATTAATGGTGAATCCAGCCCTCAATTCATAAAACAGTGTTTTGGGAAGGTTCTTCTTTTGAACCTCTTGGTAACTCATGGGTTGTGTAAAGGAAATGTTATGGGTTTGATGGATCAAGGTTTGTTTTTTCTTTTGCTCAAAGGAGATCAAATTCTCCCATTGGATGATCTTGAAATTTTCCTTGTCCTGCTGAGGCAAAAGGATTTTTTTTTCATAGGGCTCTAATTGCTGGCTTAAAGCATTTTTTTGTTTGATACATGCTCGAATCAAATCCTCGACTTCTTTGGGGTCAATATCTTCACTGCTACAGTAATTGATGTTCATTCTAAAAGCAAAAAAGACTTCTTTGGGTTCCTTGGCAATCAACAGTTTAAGACCATCGTACTGGGGCAATATTTTCATCACTTCCTCTGCTTTGTAGTGGAGGTATTCATACTCCAAGACCATCAGATCAATGGACTTTTCAAACAGACACTCTAGCAAAGGGCCGATATGATCAAAACGTTGGTGTCTCAATTTTACATCGCTGTGCAAATCCAATTTGTGGGGCAGTTCTGCAAACAATTTGGGTGAAGTAAGATATAACAGGTTTAAAAGCAAACTGATGTAAGGTTTGGTCAGGGCTAATGTAATATATCCTCAGTTTATTACAATCAGATAAAGTAATTTTCGGTAAGAATCAAGTAATAAAGTGTCTGATTTGAGGAATAAATGGTATTAATTCAGGTTGAGGTAGTGTAGGAGTTTGTCATATCTCCTTCGCGAAATCGGCAGTTGTGTTCCGTCTGCCAAGTGGCAATAGTTGCCCGATTTTTTGGTAATGTCCACCAAATGATTAAGGTTGATCATATAGGAGTTGTGAATCCTAAAAAACTCTTTAAAAGCGAACTGATTCTCATATTCTCCCAATGATTTGGAGGCAACCAATGTGGTTTTGTTGAGCAAATGAAATTCGGTATAGCGCCCAGAAGACTTGCAAAAAAGGATCTCGTTTTTTTTAACCAGATTGACCTTATCGATGTTGGAGATGGTTATAAAATCCAAATGTCTTTGGGGATGAATCGATTTTTCCAGCCGATCAATATTGTGGTGATTGACTCCTTCTTTTTTTTCAATTCTGGTCATTACCCGATCTACAGCCTGAATCAGCGATTGAATTTGTATGGGATTGAGGATGTAATCAATGGTATTGTATTTAAAACTGTCAATGGCATATTCATCATAGGCCGTTACAAAAATGATAAAAGGAGGATTCTCTACTTCCTTTAGGACATCAAAGGCTGTATTGTCATCCTAGATGATGTCCAAGAACAAGAGGTCGTAGTCGTTCTTGTTGATCATTTCAACGGCCGTTTCGTGGTCGTTGGCAACATCGATTTTATTTATCGAAGGGCAATATTGTTGAATAAAGTGCTGCAGTAGGTCTGAGTTATCTATTTCATCATCTACAATAAGTACATCAATTTTTCTCATGGATTAGGAATTCTAAAGTCGATTTGGGTTCTATTTTTTTCATTATAGAGTAGGGAACATTCAATGTTGCACAAGTTCCTGAACTTACCCCCTCAACATCTAGATTCCCAATATGAAAAGTGATTTGCTCATTTTGATTGGTATTTAAGATATCCAATCGCTCCCTTAAGATTTTGTTTCCTAAGGATTTATGATGCGTTTTAAAATTCTTTTTTTGATTTTTGGAACGTTCCAGTCCAATGCCATTGTCCTCAACGACAAATCTCAGCCCGTTTTGATTCTTTTTTACACTGATCACCAGTATTCCTTTGTTTTTGGAGGGAACGATTCCATGTAGGATGGCATTCTCTACAATGGGCTGGATCAAAAGCGGAGGGATATAGATGTTGGAGGTTTCGATGTCGATGCTGATGTCGATACAATAGTCCAGTCGATTGTTTAGGCGGATGCGCTGAAGTTCGATATAACTCTTCAAATAACCGATCTCTTCACCGAGATTGATGGCTTCTTTTTTGCTCAAATCCAAAGTCATGCGCAGCAAATTGGATAAATGTCCCATATAACGATTCACTTCTTGTTCCGATTTAAGGATCAAAATACTCTGAAGACCATTCAAAACGTTGAAAATAAAATGAGGATTCATTTGGGCCCTAAGTGATCGGGCTTCCAACAAAGCAATTTGCTCTTTGTATGATTTGTGCGTGTTTTTTGTACGTAAACAATAAACCAAAAAGCTCCCCATCAACACTGAAAAAAGGATTAAGCTGATGAAAGCATAAGAGACGTTCTGTATATCAAAAAGATGTTGAGGAAGATTCATTTTTCAAATATAAAATTATTCAAAAAAATAAATTGTAATAAAATTATTGAAGATTAAACAGTTAAAATACAGTTATTTAACGATAAAGGGGTTTTTTATTGACAAAAATTATTGTCAAAAAAAAACATTGTTTTTTTGAAAAAGGAGTTGTTTTAACGAATTTTTTTGATAAAATCGGGGATTGAAGTTACCCCCTTTTTTTCCAAAAATTGAATGAATGCTGACCCAATAATTGCCCCACGACTGAAACGAGTGGCCGCCCTAAAAGTTTCTGCATTGCTAATGCCAAAACCAACCACTAGTGGCGTTTGGAGTTGCATTGCTGCAATACGTCTAAAATAGGCCTCTTGAGTATTCCCAAAGCTGCTTTGAGCACCGGTTACACTAGCACTACTGACCATATAAATAAAACCACTGGACACACTGTCGATATATCGAATACGCTCCTCCGGTGTTTGGGGAGTGATCAAGAACATATTGTGCAAATTGTATTGGTCAAAAAGTACTTTGTAACGCTGGTGGTAAAGGTCAACGGGAAGGTCGGGAATGATCAATCCATCAATGCCAATGGCTTGGCATTTTTGACAAAAACGCTCAATTCCATACTGCATCATAGGGTTGAAATAGCCCATCAATACCAAAGGAATGTGAATGCTATCTCGGATGTTTTCCAACTGATTAAATAGCATTTCGGTACTCATACCGTTGCGCAGGGCACGGGTGGAACTCTCCTGTATGGTCGGGCCGTCGGCCAGAGGATCACTAAAGGGCAATCCGATTTCTACCATATCTACTCCACTGTCTTGCAAAGCCCGAAGGATGGGGACAGTATCCTCCAATTCAGGGTGCCCCGCCGAGAAATAGATGGAGAGAAGTTTTTCGTTCTTTTGGAAAGTTTGATCTATGCGGTTCATTATAGCTTAAAATGGTCGATATAGGTGTCTAAATCTTTGTCTCCACGTCCGGAGCAGTTAAAAACGATGACTTCTTCGGGAGAGAATTTTCTTACATCCAAAACGGCAAAAGCGTGGGCGGTTTCAATGGCAGGAATGATGCCTTCCATTTGTGAAAGGGTCAAGCCCCAATCCATGGCCTCCTGATCGGGAATTGAAATGAATTCGGCCCTTTTACTGCGGTAGAGGTGGGCATGCATGGGTCCAACCCCGGGATAGTCCAATCCGGCAGAGATGGAATAGGGTTCTGTAATTTGCCCATCGGGGGTTTGCATCAACAGGGTTTTACTGCCGTGGATGATGCCCTCTTTGCCCAGTGCCGAAGTGGCAGCGCTTTCTCCAGATTCGATGCCTTTTCCGGCAGCCTCCACAGCGATAATGTTTACTCTCGGGTCTTCCAAAAAGTGATAATACAGCCCGGCAGCATTGCTGCCTCCTCCCACACAAGCAATGACGTGATCGGGGTAATCCCGACCTTCTTTTTCCGACAATTGGGTTTGGGTCTCGGCACTGATTACCGACTGAAAGCGGGCAACCATGTCGGGGTAGGGATGAGGTCCCACCACCGATCCGATGATGTAGTGGGTGTCCACTGGATTGTTGATCCAATCGCGTATGGCCTCGTTGGTGGCGTCTTTAAGGGTTTTACTCCCGGATTTGGCCGCCCTGACTTCGGCGCCCAACATCTTCATTCGGGCCACGTTGGGGGCCTGTCGATGGATGTCCAGTTCTCCCATATAGACAATACATTGGATGCCCATCAAGGCACATACCGTTGCTGTAGCCACACCGTGCTGACCGGCTCCGGTTTCTGCAATGATGCGATTTTTGCCCAAGCGTTGGGCCATGAGAATTTGCCCAATGGTGTTGTTGACCTTGTGGGCACCGGTATGACAAAGATCCTCTCTTTTGAGGTAGATCTTAGTATTGTATTTTTCCGATAAGCGTTCCGCAAAATAAAGGGGTGTCGGACGACCGACATAATCACTGAGCAATGACTGAAATTCCTTTTGAAAGGATTCCGATTCACTAATCTGAATGTAGTTTTTTCTCAGTTCTTCCACATTGGGGTAGAGCATCTCGGGGATGTATGCCCCGCCGAAATCTCCGTAAAATCCTTTTTCATCTACCTGATACTTCATTTTTATAGTGTTGCTTTAAATTGCTTTATAGTTTCAATGTTTTTTAGCCCAGGTTCGCTTTCAAATTGACTGTTGATGTCGATGGCATAAAGGGGCAAATTTAAGTTAATTATCGATGCGATGGCGCTTTGATCTTTGGGACCGATACCCCCACTTAAAAAAAAAGGTTTTGCCGAGGGATAGTTCCGCAATACCGACCAGTCAAATCGATTGCCATTGCCTCCTGGTAAAGGGCCTTTGGTGTCGAATAGAAAATAATCACAAACGGTTTCGTAGGCTTCCAAAACCGAAAAATCAAAGGAAGTGTCAACGGCAAAGGCCTTGATGATTTCCAGTTCCAAATCTTGAAGTTTTTGGCAAAAATCAGGACTTTCATCTCCGTGGAGTTGAAGGGCTTGGAGTTGGTGCTGCTTTGCCATGGCTGTGATATGGGCGGGGTTGGCATCGACAAAGACCCCTGTTTTTTTGATGGTGGCTGGTAAATGGGGGGTGGAGGTGGTTACAAACCTTTTGGAGTGTTCCCAAAAGATAAAGCCCATATAGTCTGGTGCCAAATCCGATAGTGCTGCGATATTGTCGGGTGCGCGCATGCCGCAAACTTTGAGTTTCACAGGGTCAGGGTTTTGATAAATTCCGCGGCAGCAATTCCGGGAGTATTGGTTTTCATAAAGTTTTCGCCGATCAAAAACCCTTGATATCCAAAGGGCTTTAGCGATTGTATGGCCGCTGTCGAACTGATCCCACTTTCGGAGACTTTGACAAAATCGCCAGGAATGTGCTCTGCCAATTGCTTACTGGTCTCCAAACTGACCTCAAAGGTTTTGAGGTTGCGGTTGTTTACCCCCAGCATGTCCAAAGAAGGCATAATGGCTTTGTCCAACTCTTCTCGGTTGTGAACTTCCAACAATACCTCCAAGTCCAAACTTTGTGCTGTTTCGGACAGTTGTTTGATTTGTGTTCGATCCAAAACAGCCGCAATCAACAAGATCACATCGGCCCCGTGGGCCTTGGCTTCGATCAGTTGGTAGGGGTCAATGATGAATTCTTTTCTCAATAGGGGAAGTTGGCATACCGCCCGGGCGGCGGTCAGATCTTCCAAACTGCCTCCAAAATACTTTTGATCGGTCAGCACCGACATCCCACAGACCCCTGCTTTTTCATAGCCTAGGGCAACGTTGTGGACAGACAAACTGCTGTTGATGTTGTCCCGTGATGGGGAACGCCGCTTGTGTTCGGCAATGATGCCCGAAGGGCTGGCTTGCAAACGTTGAGACAGAGATATGCCCTTTCGGTCAAACATGGGCGATTGCTCCCAATAGGAAGTTGGAAAAGCTTTTTTTCGCAGTTCGACCTCTTTTATTTTATCGATGATGATGTGGTCCAAGATGGTCATGCGGCACTCAGGTTTTGAAGGGTTTTAAAGGCCTTGGCGGCTTGGCCAGACAACAAGGAGGTTTTGGCTTTTTCAAAAGCTTCCAAGGGGGTGCAGTCGGTAGCAGTCGCAATGGCCATGGCGGCATTGGCACAAACCACATTGTTTTGGGCTTCAGTGCCCTTAGCGTCCAATACGGCAGTGAAAATGACAGCAGAGGAGGGAACATTGTCCCCACCGCTGATTTGTTTTTCGAGCAGGGGTTGCAGGCCAAAATCTTGGGGGGCAATAAGACTTTCTCCTGAGTTTCTAATGGCCTTGGCCGGGCCGGTCAACGAAATTTCATCATAGCCATCCAAGGCGTATAAGATGGTAAAGTTTTGATCGGTTTTTTGGAAGAGGTAGCCGTATAGCCTGGCCAATTCCAAATTAAAAACCCCCGTTAGTTGGTGTTGGGGAAAGGCAGGGTTGACCAGTGGCCCCAGCATATTAAAAAATGTTTTTACCCCCAATTCCCTTCGAATGGGAGCAACGTTTTTCATGGCGGGGTGAAACAGCGGGGCATGGAGGTTGCAAATACCCGCTTGGTCGATACAGCGTTTGAGGAAATCAGCATCATTGGAGAACCGAATCCCCAAATGCTCCAAAACATTGCTGGAGCCACAGCCAGAGGAAACTCCGTAATTGCCGTGTTTGGCGACTTTGATTCCTGCTCCTGCCGTCACAAAAGAGGCCAAAGTAGAGATGTTAAAGGTGTCCTTGCCATCTCCTCCGGTGCCGCACAAATCGATGGGACTGAATTCACTCAAATCGATGGCCAAACACAATTTTTGCAGTGCTTTTCTAAAGCCTTCGAGTTCTTCGAGGGTGATGCTACGCATCATGAATACGGTCAAAAAAGAGGCGATCTGACTGGGGTTGTATTGCCCTTCGGCAATGCCCGTCAGTATGCTTTCAGCTTCGTGGGAGTCTAGGGTCTCGTGTTGGGTCAGGCGATGGAGTATGGTTTTCATATTTCAGCTGTTGATCCAGTTTTCTAATATTTTTTTTCCATGGAGCGTCAAGATGGATTCGGGATGAAATTGTACCCCCCTGATGGGAAGATTTTGGTGTCTGAGGGACATCAGTTGTTGGTTGTCATCAAAAGAAGTGGCGACCAAATCATTGGGCAATGGGCTTTGAACCACCCAAGAGTGGTAGCGTCCCACCTCAAAGTTTTTGGGCAAGTCTCTGAACAATAGATCGTCTTCGACCACCGTCACAGGGGTAGCGACACCGTGGAATACCGTATCCAAATTGATAAGGCTAGCACCAAAAACTTCTCCTATGGCCTGTTGGCCTAGACACACTCCTAAAATTTTCTTGCTGGGGGCGTATTTTTCGATGGTGGCTTTGAGCAATCCGGCCTCGTCTGGAATGCCCGGGCCAGGAGAAAGCAAGAGGTATTCATAGGCCTCGGGTTCGGAAAGCTCAAATTGATCGTTGCGCCGAACGGTGACTTCGGCTCCCAATTCCTCCAGATAATGCACCAAATTGTAGGTGAAGGAATCGTAATTATCAATGACAAATATTTTTTTCATACCTATATTTTTTCGGCCAGTGTTAGGGCTTTATCCAAGGCCCCCAATTTGTTGTAAACTTCTTGTAATTCATTTTCGGGAACAGATTTGGAGACTATGCCTGCTCCAGCCTGATAGTGGAGCTGTTGGTTTTTACTCATAAAAGAACGAATGATAATGCAGTGGTTAAAGTTGCCTTCAAAATCCATATAACCGAGCGCACCACCGTATGCATTTCGGGCGGAGTTTTCATAGCGATCGATGAGTTGTAGGGCCATGTGTTTTGGGGCTCCGCTGAGGGTACCTGCCGGAAAGGTGTCGGCCACCACCTGAAAGGTTTTGGCCTTGGGTTTGAGGTGGGCCGTTACTTTGGAAACCAAATGAATGACGTGGGAGAAAAATTGTATTTCTCTGTTTTTTTCAACGACGACCCCTGTGCCGTTTCGGCTGAGGTCGTTGCGTGCCAGATCGACCAGCATGACGTGCTCGCTGTTTTCTTTGGGATCGGCCGCCAGTCGTTCGGCAGCGGCTCGGTCTTCATCGTCCTTGCCCGTTCGCTTAAAGGTTCCTGCAATGGGGTGAATCTCTGCTTTTCCGTCTTCCACGACCAACTGTGCTTCGGGTGAACTGCCGAAGATTTTGAAATCCCCATAGTCAAAAAAGAAGAGGTAGGGAGAGGGGTTGATGGATCTCAATGTGCGATATACGTTAAATTCGTCTCCCGAAAAGCCTTGTGAAAAGCGGCGTGAAAGTACCAACTGAAAAACATCTCCCCTAAAACAGTGTTCTTTGGCCTTGTTGACCAATGCAGTAAATTCTTTATCGGTGAGGTTGGAGGATTTTTCGCCCTGTTTTTTAAATTGATAGGCGGTGGTGTTGTCTTTTTTGAGAATTTTTTCAATCCGATCCAAGTTGTTCGAGCCGTCATAAGAATGGGAAAACAAATGTGCCTCGTGATTGAAAAGGCTAATGGCAATCACGTTTTGATAAACCGCATAATAGATTTCTGGCAAATCCAAGTTGTCTTTTTCCTTGCGCAGGGTCAACCGATCAAAATGGGCCACTGCCTCGTGAGTGATGAATCCAAAAAGTCCGTTGGTGTTGAACTTGAAAGGGTATTTTTTGGATTCAAACTGGCGTGCAAAATCCTGAACCAATTCGGGGACTTGGTCTGTTGCGGTCAAGCTTTTTTCTTCTTGACTTCCGTCGGGAAAGTTATAGCTGATCTTTCCCCCACTGATGCTCAGACTGGCAATGGGATTGCAACAGATGTAGGAGAAATTGTTGGTCCGAGCGTCGTAGTCACTGCTCTCCAGCAAAAGGCTATGGGGAAATTGATCTCTGATTTTGAGATAGACACTGACCGGGGTGAGGGTGTCGGCCAAAATTTTTTGGTGCTCGGAATGTAATTTAAACCTTTTACTCATGGTGTAAAATTAAAAAAGGCCTGTCGTGATGACAAGCCTTTGATATGGATATTGCGGGATCACGAATTGTTTGTCACAGTTCGTACCACCAGCTTATGTTTTTCTTTTTAAAATTCATTACGCAAATATAGATGAAAAAAACATTTAAGCAACCCAATGTTTATTTTTTAAGCCTAATTCCATTGAAGGCTCACTTCCATTTTGATATCATCGAGAATGAGTTTATCGCCGAGGTTTTCGAAAAAGGAACCAGAGCGGAAACGTACATTGTATTTGGATCGATCAAAGGTCAGTTGGGCCACTGCCGAATTGTTGTCTCCCAAGGTCATGGTAAAATCGATGGGATGTTGTATGCCTTTGATGGTCAGTTCACCGTATAATTTTTGTACACCGCCTTCGACTTTGGCTTTTTGAGTGATCTTGAGTTTGGCCTCTGGATTTTTGTCAACACTAAAAAAATCATCGGATTTAAGATGGCCTTCAAGTTTAGTTTTACCACGCCCAGAGAGGTCTTCGACTGAAAGAGAGTTCATGTCTACGGTAAAATTTCCGCCAGTAATCACGCCATCTTGCACGTCTATTTGAGCGGACTTAAAGCTGAGATTGCCATAATGGGTTTTTCCGGTGAGTTCTTCTCCGTACCAACGGATGTTGCTTTGCGCCGTGTCGGCCGTTAAGTTCTGAGCTTGTGTAAATCCAAAGCTCAAAAGGATTAGATTAATGGACAATACTAGTTGTAATGGTTTTTTCATAATGTTAAATTTGAAATTAGCGATTTAAAGTAATTTTGTTGATGAGGTTTCTCAGGATTTTTTGTTCCTCCAAGCTCAAGGGTTGCAATATGGCGGCTTCTGTTTCTTGAATTTTGTTGTCGAGTTGATTCAAAACCTCCAAGCCTTTGTCGGTAATAAAGATTTCGATTTTTCTCCTGTTGTCTTTGCAGATTTTCCGAACCACCAATTTTTTTTCAATCAATTTATCTATCAGCCGAGTGGTGTTGCTCATTTTGTGGATCATCCGCTTTTGAACAGTTTGTAAATTGGCAGGGACTCCTTTGCGTCCTCTTAAAATTCTTAGTACATTGAACTGTTGTAGAGAAATTCCAGAAGATTTGAGGGCGGTTCCCACAAACTCCTCTGCTTTACATCCTGCTTTGAGTAATCCGACAACTGTATTTTTAGCTAGATCTAAAGATTCCATACTTGTTGTTACAACTTTTGTTGACACAAATGTATTATAAAATTATAAATTACCAATGAAATTGTGTTTTTTTTGACCCAAGTATTTTAAATTTGAATAAAAATAAAAAATGGACTTATCACAAGAAGAATGGAAGCATAAACTGGAAAACGATGACAACGCTTTTTTGCTTGATGTCAGAACCCTAGAAGAATTCGAAGAAGGACACATCCCCAACGCAAGATTGTTGGACATCCGACAAGCAGGCAGTTTTATGGAAGAAATCCAATCTATGGATGCCTCAAAACATTACTACGTCTATTGTAGATCGGGAGCGAGAAGTGCCCAAGCCTGTCAATTGATGGGTCAGATGGGTATGGATACCACCTATAATTTACTGGGTGGATTTATGGAATGGGATGGCGCTTCAGCCTAGAAGATTTGATTGACATAACGACCCCAAATCGAGATGAAAGAGGACTTTTTACATTATATGTGGCGATTCCAAAAAATGGGCCACCTTCCCCTAGAGACTGCTACAGGGGCACCCATTAGGGTGATTAATCCTGGTCTGCCTAATTCTGGAGGTGGTCCTGACTTTACCAACGCCAAAATGTGGATTGGAGAGACTCTTTGGGCAGGAGCCGTCGAGCTTCATCTGAGCGCTTCTTCCTGGTACCATCATTCTCATCATCTGGACAAAAGTTATGATGCTGTAATCCTTCATGTGGTATGGGAAAATGACGCCGAAGTTTGTTACCCTTCTGGACGTTTGATTCCTTGTTTGGAATTGTCCAAACGCATTGCTCCCCAAAAGATGGAGGCTTACTTCAAAAATTTTCACAAGAAGCCCCATTGGATTCCTTGTGAAAAGCATATTGATCGTTATCCCAATTTTCAATGGTTCAATTGGAAGGAACGCCTTCACTTTGAACGATTGGAACAAAAAACAGAACTTATTTTTGGGCTTCTAAAAGCCAACAATAACAATTGGGAAGCCACGCTGTTTCAGCTTTTGGCCAAAAACTTTGGCTTGAATCGAAACGGCAATTTATTTCTAAAATGGGCACAATCCCTTCCTTTTAATATCATTCAAAAAAACACCGATGAGCCAGAGGTTTTGGAGGCACTTTTTATGGGGATTTCGGGTTTGCTTCAGGGAGAAATGAACAGTCCCTACAAAAAATACTTGCACCAGCATTACGATTATCTCAAGCAAAAATTCGGTTTTGACGATATTTTGGGGATGAAATTGAATTTCAAAGGCTTGCGCCCCTCCAATTTTCCCACCATTCGCCTGTCCCAATTGGCGCAATTTTACCATCACAACCCACGTCCATTTGCCCAACTGATGGAGGCCGAAAAACCTAAAGATTTGGCGTGGATTCGCACAGTGGGCGTCTCCGACTTTTGGAAAACACATTATACTTTTGAACGGGAGTCGGCCTCAAAACCCAAACGGCTGTCTCAATCCTTTTTTGAGTTGTTGATGATCAATACTTTGATCCCACTGCGATTTGCCTGCAAACAAAAACAATTGGGGACGACAGATGAACTGATCATTCAGTGGATTGAAGCCTTTTCTTGCGAACGCAACGGTATCACTAGAGGGTTTTCTCAATTGGGACTGGCGATGGAATCTGCCCTAGATTCTCAAGCTTTAATTCAGCTCAAAAGATTTTATTGTGATAAAAAAAGGTGTTTGCGTTGTGCGGTGGGATTTTATTTGTTCGATTTTTCGCCTTAACTTTATGCTATGAGTCAAGTGAGTTCGATGCGCCATTTTTTTGAAAAGTATGGCTTTGCTGTTTCTACCCGTTTGGCAGATTCCTTGGGTATGAGTGTAAAAAGTGTGCGTTTGTTTTTTGTTTACGCTTCTTTTACGACCATAGTGGGGGGCTTTATTATTTATTTGACCTTGGCGTTTTGGCTCAAACTCAAGGATTTGGTCTATACCAACAGAACTTCCGTATTCGACCTATGACGTGAAATCTTTTAGCCCCAATTTTTTTACCGCCCTTCTCTTAATTTTATTGGTTTCCTGTGTTGGAGCTGTAGGGTATTATTGGCTATTGCCCGATATCAGCGTGGTGGATGCGCTCTATATGACAGCCATCACCCTAAGCACTGTGGGCTTTGGCGAGGTTGCTCCCATGACTTCCCAGGCCAAAATATTCACCATACTTTTTATCATGATGAGTCTAACGGTCTTTGCCTTTGGGATCAAAGAACTTACCCAATTTGTAGTGACGGAAAATATTTTTGAAAAAATCAAACAAAAAAAGATGAAGAAAATAACAGCTACCTTCAAAGATCATACCCTGATCTGTGGTTATGGTCGCAATGGACGTCAGGCCGCCTACCGCTTGCTGAACTACGGTCACCCTTTTGTGGTGATCGAACAAAATTCAGAAGTGATTCAAGGCCATGAAAAGATTCATTTTATTCAGGGAGATGCCCGCCAAGATAGCATCCTTGAACAGGCCAATATCCAAAATGCCAAGCATTTGATCGCCGCACTGCCCAATGATGTGGACAATTTGTTTGTGGTTTTGTCTGCCAGAGAACTCAATCCCAACCTGTTGATCGTCAGTCGCTTGACAGAAGCGAGTAATCAGGCCAAGCTTAGACGTGCAGGAGCCGATCATATCATTATGCCCGATAGAATTGGGGGAGATCATATGGCCAGTTTGTTGATGGTTCCCGATTTGATCCGTTTTTTGGAGGAATTGAGTTGGTTGGAACAAGACAGCCCCAATTTGGAGGAGATTGCCATTGATGCCCTCCCTAAAAAATTCCACAGTTGCTCACTTTCCGATTTGGAAATTCGCAAAAAAACCCGATGCAATGTAGTGGGCTTCAGAAATGCTCAAGGACAATTGATGATCAATCCCCCTGCTGACTTGAAATTGGAGTCCCAAAGTAAGTTGATTGTTTTGGGGGATAGCAATGCCATTACCGAATTAAATGCAATGTTTGATTTGGATTAGTTTGATTTTCCCAATGTTTTTAGGATATTGCGAAGGACAATACAAAAAATCATGAAGTATTCTTCCCTATCCAAAACTCTCTTTTTGTTCTTTTTTATGACTTTGATTCCTTGGGCCAGCAGTGCCCAGGAGCAGGGGTTGGACGACAGAATCAACGAGGCATTTACCCCCATTGCCAATTGGTGGGGTGCTGTTATTTTACATAATTTCCCAGGAACCTCCATTCCTACCATTATCATATTGTTGGTGGGCGGTGCGTTGTTTTTTACGGTTTATTTTGGATTTGTGAATGTGCGGCGATTTCCTACAGCCGTTCAGACGGTCAGAGGGAAATACGATGAACTGGATCACCACGAAGCCGGAGCACCAGATTTGGCCATCGAAGGAGACATCAAAGACACCATAAGGGACGAAAGTGAAGAGGGAGAGGTGAGTCATTTCCAAGCCTTGGCCACAGCAGTTTCAGGAACGGTGGGCAATGGAAATATTGCAGGAGTGGCGCTGGCCATTGCCGTAGGAGGGCCAGGGGCGACTTTTTGGATGATTCTATGTGGCCTTCTGGGTATGTCAACCAAATTTGTAGAATGTACTCTGGGTGTGCGATACCGAGATGTTGGCGAAGACGGAACCGTCTATGGAGGTCCCATGTATTATTTGACCAAAGGCCTTAAAGAACGAGGGATGGGTAGATTTGGAAAATTTTTGGCCGTCACCTTTGCAGTACTGTGTATAGGAGCGTCTTTTGGCGGGGGAAATGCCGCTCAGTCCAATCAAGCCGCCATGCAATTGGTCAGCTCCTTTGGGATGACCGGAGGCAGTGCCAGAACCATTATCGGCTTGATCATGATGGTTTTTGTTGGATTTATCATCATTGGAGGGATCAAACGAATTGCCTCAGTTACAGAAAAAATAGTGCCCTTTATGGCCGTGATGTATGTTTTGGCATGTCTTTATATTATTGGAAGTAATTTTAGTTACGTCGACGATGCTTTTGGGATGATTTTTACCCAAGCCTTTAATCCTCAAGCAGGACTGGGAGGTGTTTTGGGAGTGCTGATCACGGGTTTTCGTCGAGCAGCTTTTTCCAATGAAGCCGGAGCAGGGTCGGCCTCGATCGCCCATGCTGCCGTAAAGACAAAATACCCTGCATCGGAGGGATTGGTGGCACTCTTGGAACCTTTTATTGACACAGTGGTGATCTGTACCCTGACCGCTTTGGTGATCATCATCTTTAACGGAGACAGTACCGTATTTGATTATGGAGGGGTAGGAGGTAAGGTGATGATTGATGGAGTGGCCGTGGAAGGCGCTGGAATTACGGCGGCGGCCTTTTCAGAATACATTGCTTTTGCAGGCCCATTTTTGACCCTTGCCGTGGTGTTGTTTGCCGTTTCTACTATGATCTCTTGGTCCTATTACGGATTGCAGTCATGGATGTATGTTTTTGGCAAGAGCAAAGCCGCTGACCTTTCCTACAAAATCTTGTTTTTAATTTTTATTGTGATCGGAGCTGCCGGGGATATGTCTGCTGTTTGGACCTTTTCCGATGCCATGATTTTGGCTTTGGTATTTCCCAATATGATCGGCCTGATATTGCTCTATCCCAAAGTAAAAGAAGAATTGACAGTTTATCTTGCTGCCATCAATGGCAAGAAAGACTGAGTACAAAACGGTTATGAAATTTATCGGTCCCCATTTCCATTTGCGCAAACCCCAACGGAATGCCTTGCTGCTACTGTTGGTCTTGGTATTGTGTTTTCCCTTTTTAAAAGATTTTGTGCCCCTGACTCCCCTTGCACCCCTGGACGAGCAATCCATGCGAAAACATCAAAAATGGATTGACTCCCTCTCCCAGATCAATGTATCCAAACCAAAAATTTATCCCTTTAACCCCAATTTTCTTTCCGATCATCGCGCCTATGAATTGGGTTTGGAGCCTCAATCCATTGACCGATTGTTGGCCTATAGAAAGTCGGGAAAATGGATCAATTCTGCCGAACAATTTCAGTCGGTCTCAGGAGTCAACGATGAACTGATGGCCAGGTTGCGACCCTATTTCACTTTTCCCAAGAGAAAAAAAACAGACCCACTCATCAAAAAGGAGTTTGTGAAAATAGGGTTGAATCAATGCGAGGCGTTGGATTTGGAAAGGATCTATGGAGTGGGTAAAAAACTTTCTCAAAGGATTGTTAATTACAGAAAATACCTCAAAGGCTACAGCGATGTAGATCAACTGTATGAGGTGTTTGGTTTGGACAGTATTGTCGTTCAAAGAATTCAAAAACGATTTGAGATTAAGGTTCTACCCCAAATCAACAAACTGCTTTTGGATACCCTTTCCTATGCTGATTTGGTGGCCTTGCCCTACATTACAGTTGCAGATGCTCGTAACATCATCCAGTGGAGAAGTTCCCACGGAGAGATTGGGTTTGACGATCTTCAAAATATTGAAGGTTTTGACGTATTGAAAATAAAGAGAATAAGCTTATATTTACATACATTTTAAGACTATGTTTGAGTTAGACAGTGCGGTGGGCATGAACTATGGAGAGACTACGAAAATGGTCATTGAGTCCGCAAAACATTTTTCAGAGCAATACATTCGACCGAATGTGATGGAGTGGGATGAGTCACAATTTTTTCCTGCAACCATATTAAGAAAAGCCGGAGAATTAGGTTTTATGGGAGTATTGATCCCCGAAATCTACGGTGGTTCTGGTATGGGCTATCACGAATATATTGCAGTAATCGAAGAAATTTCAAAAGTGGATCCTTCCATCGGTCTATCGGTGGCAGCTCATAATTCTTTGGCTACCCAACACCTTTACCTTTTTGGCAATGAGGAGCAACGAATGAAGTGGTTGCCCAAACTGGCCACAGGAGAATGGATTGGTGCATGGGGATTGACAGAGTACAATACAGGTTCCGATGCCAAAGGCATGAATGCAACCGCCAAAAAACAAGGCGATCATTGGGTCTTGAATGGAACCAAAAACTTTATTACCCACGGTAAGTCTTGTGACTTGGCCGTTGTTATTTTTAGAAATGGAGAAAAAGGCGACAGCCACGGCATGACCAGCTTTGTCATCGAAAAAGGGACTCCGGGCTTCAGTTCGGGAAAAGTAGAGAACAAATTGGGAATGCGGGCTTCGGAAACCGCCGAAATGGTTTTTGACAATTGTATAATTCCCGACAGCAATCGTCTGGGTGATGTGGGAGAAGGCTTTATTCAGTCGATGAAAATATTGGATGGAGGTCGAATTTCTATCGCTGCCCTATCGCTGGGGATTGCCAAAGGAGCGATGGAGGCTTCTGTGAAATACGCCAAAGAACGGGAACAGTTTGGTAAACCCATTGGTAGTTTCCAAGGTATTTCATTTATGTTGGCCGATATGGCTACAGAAATTGAGGCAGCAAGTTTGATGACCCATCAGGCTGGAGAAGATAAAAATCTAGGGAAAAACGTGACGCAAATCGGAGCGATGGCAAAATTATTTGCCTCTGAGGTATGTGTTAAGGTGGCCAACAATGCGGTGCAAGTTCATGGCGGCTATGGTTTTATCAAAGACTTTCCCGTTGAGAAATTCTTCCGTGATTCCAAATTGTGTACCATAGGGGAAGGCACCAGTGAAATCCAAAAATTGGTTATTGCTCGCAATTTATTAAAATCCTAAAATTTCCTTTTTTCTTACTTGCATTAGGGATACTATTCCTATATTTGCCCACCATTATGAAAGGAGGTGCCAACATATGCTAATCATACCAGTTAAAGACGGAGAAAATATCGATCGCGCGCTCAAGCGTTTTAAGCGAAAATTTGACAAAACCGGCGGCATGCGCCAGTTGAGAAGTCGAAAGCAATTTGTAAAGCCTTCCATCAGGAACCGCGACAAGATCAAAAAAGCACAATACATTCAGCGACTCAGAGACCTAGAAAATCAATAGGTTCGCTATTTCTGTTGGATCATAAACGTTGTAAGTTTTAAGTTTCATAACTTTGATTTACAACGTTTTTTTATGTCCATCGACCGATTTCTGGATTACATCACTCACGAAAAAAAATATTCCCCCCATACCTGTACTGCTTATCATAAGAATCTGACCGATTTCAAAGAATTTTGTCAAACCCATTTTGAGTTGGACAATATTGAGCAGGTCGAATACAGTCAGATCCGAACTTGGATCATCAACTTGGTTGAAAAACAGAACACCAATCGAACCGTCAACCGTAAAGTTTCTGTGCTCCGATCCTACTATAAATTTCTGCTCAGAACAGAAACCATTACCATTTCACCCCTCAAGCTTCATCGCCCCCTCAAAGTTTCCAAAAAGGTGAATGTACCTTTTTCTACAGAGGAGGTCGATCAACTGTTGAATAGCGATTTGTTTGCTGAGGATTATGAGGGCATACTCCAAAAAACCATCATCACCTTATTGTATTTCACTGGAATCCGACGTCAGGAGTTGATCGACTTGCAATCTACCTCAGTAGATTTTCAAACCCATGCGATCAAGGTTTTGGGAAAGCGCAATAAAGAGCGAATCATCCCTCTTCTGCCTGGAGCGATATCAATTTTGAAGACTTATATGTCTTATAAAGATAAACTGTCTGTATCCCCACCGCCTTACTTTTTTTACTCGTTAGACGGATTAAAACTCACCCAAGGATTTGTTTATCAAACCGTAAATCATTATTTTAGTAAGGTATCAACCAAGGTAAAAAAAAGCCCCCATATGTTGCGTCACAGTTTTGCAACACATCTTTTGAACAATGGTGCCGATCTCAATTCGGTGAAAGAGCTTTTGGGACATGAGAGCGTTGCGGCAACTCAGGTTTATACCCACAGCAGTTTGAAAAAAATCCAGGAGATCTATGCCAAGGCGCATCCGAGGGGTAAAAAAGAGTGATTCTAACTTTAAAATTTTATCATATGAATGTCAACTTTCAATCCGTCAATTACACAGCCGATATCAAATTGGTTGAGTTTACCCAAAAAAGAATGGAGAAAATTACTCAATTCTATAATCAGATCGTAGATGTTTTTGTTTACACCAAGGTGGAAAATTCTTCAGATAAGATCAACAAATTTGCAGAATTGAAGATAGGAATTCCTGGGGATGACGTGATTGTAAAGAAGACCGCCAAGAGCTTTGAGGAGGCAATTAACCAAGCAGCAGATTCCGCTGAAAGGATCCTCAAAAGACGCAAAGAAAAGCAACGTCTTTTTGACTGATTTTTTTAGGTTATTGTTTTGAAACCCGAAAAAATAATATTTACTTTGCAGACCGTTTTTACGGTCTTTTTTTTTGTAAAAAAGCCGATGTAGCTCAGCTGGCTAGAGCAGCTGATTTGTAATCAGCAGGTCGTGGGTTCGAGTCCCTCCATCGGCTCTGCTTAAACATAAAAAAAGACTTGGGGGAGATACTCAAGCGGCCAACGAGGACAGACTGTAAATCTGTTGGTTTTTACCTTCGCAGGTTCGAATCCTGCTCTCCCCACAAAGTATTTGAAATATTGAAATAATTTGCTGATCTTAGCATCAGTTTTAAGCGGGAGTAGCTCAGTTGGTAGAGCGTCAGCCTTCCAAGCTGAATGTCGCCGGTTCGAACCCGGTCTCCCGCTCTTTTTACTTCAACTGCATTTTATTACCCAGACTAAATCCAATCTTAAAAAAGAAATTGTATTCTTCCTTGTGATTCACCAGAGCGTCATATCTGTTTACCCCTACACTTATCGGAAACAAAGGTGTTTTATAAACCAAGTGCAGGCCGTTGTTGATGAAAAATTCTGAAAACAAGTTGGGGTTTAGTTTCAATTTTTGGGAGTCAACTTCCAAGTCCGAATTTTCAAAAAAGTAATTATAGGCATAGAATGGCCATCTCAGCTGTAATTTTTCAGTGAGGTGAAAAATGGGATTTATACCAACAGCAACATAGCTTGAAGCAGTGTGGAAGGTCGATAAAAAGCGTTCACTGTTCCAAAAAGGGAGAAATTGGGGTGAGGTCAAAAAATCTAAAGAAAATAGATCCGAATCGAATATCTCCCCCGTTTCTTTTACCTGCAAGGTCGTTGTAAAATTTTTTTTACTGGAATAGACTGCCTCTAACTCTATCCCTAAAGTAAACCATTTGTATTGTTTAAAAGGGATGTATTTTTCAAAATCCAATTTTGCGTAATTCCAGGTATAGACATTGTCTTGTGATATGTTAAGGACATGGAATCCGCTGTTGAGGTTGGAGGAAGTGTTTGAAACCAAATTGTGTTTGCTCATTATACGGTAGAGGTGCATTTCAAAGTGGGTTCCACGGGTGGCATACTGTGGGGTGTTGAGTGTTGATTTTTCTAAGCGCAACCCAAACTTGGGACCCGACAGCCAGTGTTTTAATATTGGATCTCCCTCATTAAATTCAAAAAGATTGAGGCTGTGAATATACTTTCCGTGATACAGTTCCCAGTAGACGGTCAATAGCCCTTCTTTTAAAAAGCGAACCCCAATTTGAAGCCCCGGTGTATTTTCCTCTAAGTTGAAAAAGACTAAGTTTTGATAGTCAAAATTAATTTTTGAAGATTTTAAATAGTCGTACCAGCTCCCTTTGTAATAGAGCGATGCAAAAAAGGGGGTTTTTGTTGGGAAGTAGTGTTTGATCCCTGTTTCAATATATTTTTTAAAGTCGTTGAAATAAAAGTCTCCATAGATTTCCCGCAGTGTTTTATTTACCGTTTGCCATTCAAAACCGCTGTAGATGTGCCCAAGTCCCTGAGAGGCAATGGCTCCGCCAACATTGATTCGAAATTTATTTTCGGGGTTGTATTCCAGATTTATATAATGACTTTTTTTTTCTTGGTTATAAATGAATTGTGGATTCAAATTATCAAAGAAGGGACTGCTGGCCAAACGATTGTAACCCTTTTCAAAATCGGCATAGTTAAATCCTTTTTTATCTGGTTGTAAAATTTTTCTGACATAAGTAGTTTTCTTTGAAGTGGGAAAAGTATTAATGGCTAAGGAATCAAAATCCTCGCCCTTAAATTTGTTGTCAAACACGCTCCTTCTTTTATCGATTGCTTTTTTGCTGACTCTACGCTTTATTTTTTTTTGCAATTCTGGCAGCTTGGAACGAACGCTTTCTTCCCCGATTTGGATCAATCCTCTGAAGTTTTTAAAATCAAAGGCACTGCGATGTTCTATTTCGGGATGGATTAACACGTCTGTATTTGGGTTCATTGACTTGTATTCGGAATTGTTGACCAATACCCGCGTAAATAGGGATCTTAAATTTTCACTGTCCAATTCAATGGTTTTTGATTCATCGATTAGATGCCCTCCGGTCTGAACACCAATGATGTTATCGGGATTGAATTCCTTTTTCATGACACGGATTGGAAAATTGTTGTAAATCCCTCCGTCAAAGGTAGTTTTCCCACCGATGTGGTGTTTGGGGTAGACCAGAGGGACATTCATGCTTGCACGGACGTGATTGGCCAGTAGGCCGTACTTCATGTATTCGTAGCTTCCCTTTTCTATATTGGAATATACGGTTCTAAAAGGGACAAACAGTTGATCAAAATCAGACTGAGACAAGGCATTGGCTTTGTAAAAAAACGTATTAAATGCCAACTGCATCATCGAACTGTTGATGACTTTTGGGGATACGCTTAGTTTGCTTTTTTTTGTTTTAATCAACTGAAGTGACAGCAGCATAGACGGTTTTATGTGATGGTTGTAAAATAGGTTGAGTCCTTGTTGTGTTTCCCCGCGAATAAAACTCAAGGTGTTGGGGTTGGCAATAATTGCCTCCATCTCATCAGGGGAATATCCGGCAGCATACAAACCCCCAACGACCCCTCCAATAGAGGTTCCCACAATATAGTCAATGGGAATTTCATTGGCCTCTAAGGCACGCAATGCTCCGATATAGGAGATTCCTTTTGCTCCACCGCCACTGAGGACTAGACCTACCTTGGTGGAATCGTTTTTAATTTGGGAAAAAAGGCTGGTGCAGCATAGGATAAAAAAAGACAATAAGCGAGTGTTGGATGGCTTCATTTTTAATGATTTGGAATACTCAAAATTAATTGATATTTCCTGATTGACCAATTCATTATCCGAACAGGAGGACAATATTTATCTTCAAGAAAGAGTTGAAAGTTTATAAAATAAAATTAAATTTGCCAGGTCAAAAAAGCCGATGTAGCTCAGGGGTAGAGCGTTTCCTTGGTAAGGAAGAGGTCTCGGGTTCAAATCCCGACATTGGCTCTTTAATTGTCAAGGAGTTACGAAATTTATCGGACTCCTTTTTTTATTTATGGTGAACCTATTAGTGAACCATTTCACTTTTCAACAAGCTTATCAACTGAATTATTAGTGGGCGTTTCTTTTCGTTTCAAAAACGTGGGGGGTGTGCCTTGATGTTATAAAGTCGCGCTAATGGGTAGCGTTCGGATTTATTTTTATTTTTGTTTAAAATAATTATTATGAAAAAGCTAATACTTCTTACTACCCTACTTTTAGCATTCGCTTGTTCAAAAGATGATGAATCAGGTGAGACATTTTTAGATAAATATGATGGCACATCTTGGAGAATTGATGATTCAGAAATTTTAACACTTATAGATGGAACATACTTCTATAATTTTGTTAATACGTACGATGATGTTCCCTATTGTAATAAATTAAAGGAAGGGGTTCAAACAATAAATGGAGAGCAATTAGAAGTTACTATTACAAAAAATGAACCAGACGAAATGATATTGGAAATTAAACTTGGTGGAGTTCTTGTTCAAAGAAGTAGTCTAACTGGTAATGGTGAAACCATGACTGATAGAGCAACTTACTTTGATGAAGATGGAAGTAGTTCAGATGAAACTTATACTTGGACAAGAACAAATGCTTTATACTCTGACTACTGTAACTAACTAAAGTCTCCCCCCCATCTTATTGCTGATTTGGCATCCTTCAAGCAATGGATAGGACTAACATTATGCCTGCTTGATACCCTATAATCTGCAACTATTGAAACCATTCCTCTTGCACTTAAGTACTCGCAATGTTTAACAAACTGCTCAGGCGACCCCTTTCTGAACCCACCACCAAAGAAAAAAACTATTGCTGGTTTTGGGGAGTTAGGGTTATGGTTTGGAGGGTTAAAGACCCATAAATTGAGATTTATATCCTCTATCTGCTTGTAAGTATAGTTTTGATCACTCTTTATTTCCGGTGGCCAATTCTCAGTTTTTGATTGCCCAAAAGAAACAATAGGAATTAAAAGCAAAAGAAGTATTCTCTTTTTCACAGAATTGATTTATAACACAATATACCGATTTATTGTAACACCTATTTTGTCATTTTAAAATCATAAATATCATATACAACACAAAATCATTAAGGGTTTGGTCTTTGGTTGTTTTTTTTGGTATTTAAACCTTCCTAGATGAGGTTTTCAAAAAAAAATATTAATTTTAAATATCCCGTGTGGACTGGGAGTAAAAATAGAGTCGCGGGTGGAGAGAACGCATCCGGAAAAATCGTTACATAAGTTTAACGCGAAAAATAAATCGATCAGCGAAGAATTTATGTCAGTTACTTTTAAGATTTCATTCCTCATCAATTGATTTATGATCGTATTAATTATTAATGATTATGAAATATTTCAACAAAACGCGAACTATCGAACAAAAAACAACCGATAGAGATGTTTTATTTCAACTCAAAAAGCAAACAGAAATGCTGAGTTTAATTTTAGAGGAAATCAAAAAGTCCAACCCCTAAAATGAATCAACCCTCCCCAGTGGAGGGTTTTTTGTTGGGATGTAATAGGGTGGGTTCTGAATTAAAAAAATCCCTGCCATCATCAAGCTTGGTCGGTAAGTATTCTTAAATTTAGACGATTTTATTACTCACTAAAACCAGTCTTTTGAGGATTTATTTAAAACTTTTATTATTCACTATAATAATTAATTTTTTTTCTTGTGCTGAAGATACTTTGGATGATGCTCCGGATGAAGAAAATTTTATCGATAGATACCATGAGATCATGTGGTATAACGCTGATTATGATGATTATGTTGGTTTTTCAAATGACAGCATATTTTTTCTAAGACCCTCCTATATTTCCTATGACCAGAGTTTTAGATGTCAGGCTTCAAAGTTGGGGGAAAATATCATGGATCAATGGGAATGCTATGAGTCCAATGCTGGAGCAACGGAGACCTACAAGATTGTATCTCATACGTCGGATATTTTGGTTTTTAATGCGATCCATTATGATTACAGTTGCGGTGAGCCCTTTACCACAAATTATCAATACACCTATTCGGTTGATGGGGATATTTTGTTTGAGGAGATTGTCTTTGAGGGATTGACACCCAGTTCCTCAAGTTATCTTAAAAGTCAATCAACTTTTGCCGAATTCACGAAAACCTGTGCACAGTAAATCAGTGCATTTATTGGATCAAGGAAGAGCTTACAGGCTATTAAATTAGTTAAAATCAAGTCTTTTCCTTTCCCACCAATTGTTTAGGATGGGTCCGAGGTAAAACACGATTATGGCGAGGAGGAAGCCCGCAATCATATCTACAAAATAATGATAGCGCAAGTAGAGGGTTGAGATAAATAGTGCAATGGCAAAAGGCAAGAACAAAAAAGCATAAACCTTTTGGTGTTTAAACGCAAACAGCAGAATTAAAAAGATCACACCATTGTGCAGGCTTGGAAAACAATCCCGACGGGTGTACTCCGAGATCTCATAATTCATCAAAAAGGAAAGCCTGTCTGTGATAAATGAACCGGACAGAGAGGTTTCAAACAAATGAGACATGGTGAACTTTGGACCTACAGCGGGAAAAATGACATAGCCTACATAGCCAATGTAAAAGGTGAGAATGATCGACACCAAAGTCTCCCGAAAAGCGACATTTTTTTTCCGGACATACAAATACATGGTGAACATTAGTATGTAAATCAAAAAGGAACTATAGGAAAAATACATAAAATCCGTAAGTTCTGGTGTGATGAATGATTCCAAATAAATGGCGGGTTGAAAACCCAACAGGTATTCATCCCAAGCGATCAAACTGGCATCGACATCATTGGGGTTGACCAAATGAACCATATCGTGCATGTTGGTGTAGATGGAAATACAAAAGGCAAAAGGCAGGGTTTCGCGCAGGAATTCAAGAAAAACTTTGACCCAGCGTCCTATTTTGGATTTCAATAATATCTTTAAATCCTTGAGTTTGATGATGCCTAGAAAAAGAAAAAAAACCAGTCCCGTGATTAAAAAACGATCAACATTGGACTCTCTAAATCCTTCTTTGTCATAATAAATGACCATGAAAAAAAGCATTGGTACTAGTAACACCAAGGCTAGAAATTCTTCCAAGCGTAGTTTGAAAAGAAACTTAAATCGAGTAGCTGTCATTTTAAAATAACGATGATTAGTCAATCTGTTTTTTTAAAAATAAACTAGCTGACGGAGTTTTGTTTTTTAATCAAATTCAAAGCAGAACCTTCCTTGTACCACTCGATTTGTTGAGCGTTGTAGGTGTGGTTGGCCGAGATGGTGTCTTTAGAGCCGTCTGTGTGTACCACCTCAATGGTGATGGCTTTTCCAGGGGCAAATGACGCCAAATCTATGAAGTTGAAAACATCGTCTTCCTGAATCAGATCGTAGTCGTTTTCATTGGCAAAGGTGATGCCTAGCATGCCTTGCTTTTTTAGGTTGGTTTCGTGGATTCTGGCAAAAGATTTTACTAATACCACTTTGACGCCTAAATGACGAGGCTCCATAGCCGCATGTTCACGGGAGGATCCTTCTCCATAGTTATGATCTCCCACGACTATAGTAGGAATTCCTTCGGCTTTATAAGCTCTTTGTACATCAGGTACACCTCCATATTCTCCAGTCAGTTGGTTTTTGACAAAATTGGTTTTTTCATTGAAGGCATTGACGGCTCCGATAAAACAGTTGTTGGAGATGTTGTCCAAATGTCCGCGATATCTCAACCAAGGCCCTGCCATAGAGATGTGATCAGTGGTACATTTTCCAAAGGCTTTTAGAAGCAATTTGGCATTCATGAGGTTTTGCCCATCCCATGGATTAAAGGGGGTGAGCAGTTGTAGTCTTTCGGAATCCTCTTTGACCACTACATTGACGGCCGAGCCATCAGCTTCGGGAGCAAGGTATCCGTTGTCCTCTACATCGAATCCTTTGGGGGGGAGTTCTATGCCTTGGGGCGCATCGAGCATGACGGATTCACCTTCTTCGTTGAGCAAGCTATCGGTCATGGGGTTGAAATCGAGTCTTCCTGATATGGCAACTGCTGCGACCATTTCTGGAGATGCTACAAAAGCGTGGGTGTTGGGATTTCCATCAGCGCGTTTGGAGAAATTTCGGTTAAAGGAATGTATGATGGAATTCTTTTCTGCCTTGTCTGCACCCGCTCTGTCCCATTGACCAATACACGGTCCGCAGGCGTTGGTAAATATTTTGGCGTTGAGATCTTCAAAAATATTCAATAATCCATCCCTTTCGGCAGTGAATCGCACTTGTTCCGAGCCAGGGTTGATCCCAAACTCAGCTTTGGTTACTAATTTTTTATCCACAGCTTGCTGGGCAATACTTGCAGCTCTTGACAAATCTTCATATGAAGAGTTGGTACAGGAGCCAATCAGTCCCCATTCTACTTTCAATGGCCATTCGCCTTCGATTGCTCTTTCACTCATTTGATCCACTGGAGTTGCCAAATCGGGGGTGAATGGGCCGTTGATGTGTGGCATCAAGGTGTCCAAATTGATTTCGATGACTTGATCGAAATATTTTTCAGGTTCCGCATAGACTTCGGGGTCTGCGGTAAGGTGTTCTTTTACTTGATTGGCCGCATCAGCCACATCGTCTCTTCCGGTGGCTCTCAGATACCTTTCCATGGAGGTATCATATCCAAAAGTGGAAGTGGTGGCACCTACTTCGGCACCCATATTACAAATGGTTCCTTTTCCAGTACATGACATGGACTCTGCTCCAGGGCCAAAATATTCTATGATGGCTCCGGTTCCTCCTTTTACGGTTAGGATACCAGCTACTTTAAGGATAACATCCTTGGGGGCAGTCCAGCCATTGAGTTTCCCAGTCAATTTTACACCGATCATTTTTGGGAATTTTAGTTCCCATGGCATACCTGCCATTACATCCACAGCATCGGCACCTCCAACGCCTATAGCGACCATACCCAGTCCTCCTGCATTGACGGTATGGGAATCTGTCCCAATCATCATACCGCCTGGAAAGGCGTAGTTTTCCAAAACTACTTGGTGGATGATCCCAGCACCTGGTTTCCAAAAACCGATGCCGTATTTGTTAGACACCGATTCAAGAAAATTGAAAACTTCTGCACTGGAACTATTGGCTGATTTTAAATCGGCAGCTGCGCCTTCTTTGGCTTGGATCAAGTGATCACAGTGAACGGTGGTGGGCACGGCAGCTTTTGTCTTACCCGCTTGCATGAATTGTAGCAAAGCCATCTGAGCGGTGGCATCTTGACAAGCAATTCGGTCGGGAGCAAAATTGACATAATCCTCTCCTCTTTTAAAAGATTGACTTGGTTTTTTGTCCCACAAATGGGCGTAAAGAATTTTTTCACTCGAAGTGAGTGGACGGTTTAAAAGATTTTTTGCAAGAGTTATACGCTTCTCTAGTTGCGCATAATTGTCTTTAATCATCTCGATGTCAAAAGCCATGTAATTCTGATTTAATGGATGTAAAAGTACAAAATTAAGAGTGAAATCATAATGGACGCTGCTGCCTTTTTAAGTCGATATTTTTGATTGATTATTCCGTTTTTTTAAAAGTGTTCAAATCAATAATTTTTTGGGTAAATAATTGTTTTTTTAAAGATTTAACCCCCTGTTTTTTGCTTACAATTGAATTTGGTCACCGATATTGAACACCAATTGTTAGGAAGATGAATTGGACTTTTTTTATATTCTGTTTTTTGGGTCTTGGTACCACGCTAAAAAAGACCTGTAAAAAAAGCTTAAAAATTCCAAAAAATGTAATGAAATAAATATGTTAATTATAAAAAATTACTAAATTTGCACCCGCTTAACAATATAGATACAACATAAATTATGGCTAAAGAAACTTTTGATCGGTCAAAACCCCATTTAAACATTGGAACCATCGGCCACGTAGATCACGGTAAAACAACCCTTACAGCTGCGATTACAAAAGTGCTTGCAGATGCTGGACTGTCAGAAGCAAGAAGCTTCGATCAAATTGATAATGCACCTGAGGAAAAAGAACGTGGTATTACCATTAATACGTCACACGTTGAATACCAAACGGAAAATCGTCACTATGCACACGTTGACTGTCCTGGTCACGCTGACTATGTAAAGAATATGGTTACTGGTGCTGCTCAGATGGATGGTGCTATCCTCGTTGTTGCTGCAACTGATGGACCTATGCCACAAACCCGCGAGCACATCTTGTTGGGAAGACAAGTAGGTGTCCCAAGAATTGTAGTATTCTTGAACAAAGCCGACATGGTGGATGATGAAGAGCTTTTGGAGTTGGTTGAAATGGAAGTGAGAGAATTGCTTTCTTTTTACGATTATGACGGTGATAATACCCCCGTTGTACTTGGTTCCGCTCTTGGTGCTTTGAACGGAGAACAAAAGTGGGTAGATGCAGTCCTTGAGTTGATGAAAGAAGTTGACGGATGGATTGAATTGCCAAAGCGTGATGTTGAAAAAGATTTCTTAATGCCAGTAGAGGACGTTTTCTCTATTACTGGTCGTGGTACTGTTGCTACGGGAAGGATCGAAACTGGAGTTGCCAATACAGGTGACGAAGTGGACATCATCGGAATGGGAGCTGAAAAAATGAAGTCTACCATTACTGGTGTTGAAATGTTCCGAAAAATATTGGATCGTGGAGAAGCAGGTGATAACGTAGGTATCCTTTTGAGAGGTGTTGAAAAAACAGACATCAAAAGAGGTATGGTTATTTGTAAGCCTGGTTCTGTTACTCCTCATGCCAAGTTCAAAGCTGAGGTATATATCTTGAAAAAAGAAGAAGGAGGTCGTCACACACCTTTCCATAACAACTATCGTCCACAGTTCTACGTAAGAACTACCGACGTAACAGGAAATATTGTATTGCCTGATGGAGTAGAAATGGTAATGCCAGGTGATAACCTTACCATCACAGTAGATTTGATTCAACCCATTGCATTGAGCGTAGGTCTTAGATTTGCGATTCGCGAAGGGGGGAGAACTGTTGGAGCAGGTCAGGTTACTGAGATTTTAGACTAAACGAAAAAGTTTTTAGTATGACCTTAAGGTGTCCGCCTCTGGCGGATGCCTTTTGTGTCAAATAAAAACGGGTTTAGCTCAGTTGGTAGAGCACTGGTCTCCAAAACCAGGTGTCGGGAGTTCGAGCCTCTCAACCCGTGCAAAAATAAACAAGAGTATGTCAGCAGTTATCGACTACATAAAAGATTCGTTTGAAGAACTGAGAAACAATGTATCTTGGACACCTCGTGCCGAGCTTCAACGACTGGTCGTTATTGTTTTGGTGTTTTCGGTGATTTTTTCACTCGCCATTTGGGGAGCAGATACTGTTCTCTCTGAAGTAGTAGGATTCTATTTTCAATTGATCAACGGATAGATATGGCAGAAGTCGTTACAAAGAATTGGTATGTAATCAGAGCGGTGAGTGGTCAAGAAGCCAAGATCAAAGACTACATCATGAGCGAAATTACTCGTTTGGGTTATGCCGATCAGGTGGAGGATATTTTGGTTCCCATGGAGAAAGTAGTTCAAATCCGAAACGGTAAAAAGATCAATAAAGAAAAAGTTTATTTCCCTGGTTATATAATGATCAAAGCCAATTTGACTGGAGAAATTCCCCATATTATCAAATCTGTAACCAATGTCATCGGATTTTTGGGAGAGACCAAAGGAGGAGATCCTGTCCCATTGAGAATTGCCGAGGTCAACAGGATGTTGGGTAAAGTAGACGAGTTGACCATGACCACAGAACACATTGCCATTCCTTTTACAAGAGGAGAAAACGTCAAGGTGATCGATGGCCCTTTTAACGGTTTCAACGGAACCATCGAGAAGGTGAATGAGGAAAAGAGAAAACTAGAGGTAATGGTGAAGATTTTTGGTCGAAAGACTCCTCTGGAATTGAGTTACATGCAAGTAGAAAAATTATAAATGTTACTGATATCAGAAGTTTTAGCTTCCACTTGAAACTTCTACAACGTTAATTATTAAATAATGGCAAAAGAAATAGATAAAGTTCTTAAACTTCAAGTTCGGGGAGGTGCTGCGAATCCAT